>Ga0114932_10000035_pt1 | contig 145036 bp, 140 predicted proteins | sample 2SBtaG_2_FD_87286 | JGI IMG/M metagenome (GOLD analysis project Ga0114932, IMG submission 87286) | Deep subsurface microbial communities from Kolumbo volcano to uncover new lineages of life (NeLLi) - 2SBTROV12_ACTIVE470 metaG | ecosystem: Environmental > Aquatic > Marine > Volcanic ...
ACCTGTACAGCCGGCTATGCCTGCTGCGGCAGCAGTGGATGTTATTGCGAGGAATTTCCTTCGGGAGCTCCCTCTCTTTGTAATGTTGTCACCTGATGACATACGTCTACCAAGTAGGCAACTCAACTAATAAAGGTTCCTAAAATCATAATATACGTTAACATATCTCATTTTTTATAAAATATATTCCAAACCTCATTTATTTCAATCGGTTATATGTCCTAGTTTATCAGGAAACTAAGTTTATATAGTACATGAACATTATCGCAATCGATCATGTCAATATTCAAATCCCAAAATCCGGTGTGGAAGATGCACTAGAATTTTATTCAAATATATTGGGATTTAAAGCAGAACAAATAGATGAGTACAAAAAAGGCGTGCGCACACTTTTTACCTTCCGGCTTGGGGAAAACGCTGTATTACACATCCGCCCAATCGATGATTTTTCTCCCCCTGATAAAAGTAATTATGACCATTTCGCACTCATAGTGGATATACCCATATCTGAAGTTAAGTCAAAACTTTCTGATGCTAATATGCCTATCATGAGAGAAGGAAACCCACTTGGGGCACAAGGGCGAGCACCAGCAATTTATTTACAAGATCCTTTTGGTTATATAATTGAAATCAAAGAAAAATCTGACTAACTTTTCCTAATTTTATTTCAGCCGAAAGCCTTCTTCGAAAACAAAACAACCATCTATTTGTATCAATTCCCCATCAAGCTCTATATGCGAATCCTTTGACATATCTGTAATCATATCCACATGAACCGAACTTTCATTTTTCCTTTTCCCTTCTCCTACTGTATCTGCATAAGCCATGCCCACAGCAATATGAATCGTATCGCCCATTTTCTCATCAAATAGTATGTTATTTGTAAACCGACTGATGCCCCGATTCATTCCTATTCCCAATTCCCCAACTGACTTTGCGCCTTGATCTGCAGATAGAATCTCCCCCAATACTTCTCCATTTTTCACAGCACTGTAATCTGTCACAATACCATCTTCAAATTTGAGATAAGCATCCTCAATTTCTTGTCCTTTATAAGTCAATGGAATATCAAAAGTAACTTCTCCATTCACCGAGTCTATTACTGGGGCTGTAAAAACTTCTCCTCCTGGTAAATTATGATTTCCATAATCATTAATAGGAACCATTCCTCCAATATTCATTTTAATATCCGTTCCACCCCCACTTACAATGCGGATTTCGTCTCCCTTTTCAAACAATTTCAAAAGCTTTTCTTGGTGATTTTTCTGGACATCCCAATCCCTTATTATCGCATCCCACACAAAATTCTCATATTCCTCCGTACTCATGTTTGCCTTTTGGGCATTTTCAGGAGCAGGAAATTGAGTCAAGCACCACCGTTTTGATAACCTCTCATCTCTGATTGGTTTCCTCACAAGACTATGCTCGTTCATTATCTTTTGATCCACGTCTGACATCTCTGAGATATTTCCACCACCTCTGATCACGATGTATACATCCATATTCTCAAACAGAGCTAGTTCATGAGTTGGCATTTGAAATTCCCCTTTTGAGTTATTCAAATAAGCCCTCAAAAATCGGGTCCCGGTTCTCCCCCTGATCACCAATGGATTTGCCCCTTTTTCTGCACAAATTTCACATAAAGCAGTTACTAAATCATCTGCGATGGGGTTCGCATCGATGACAACATTGTCCCCTTTTTCTATGGAAGTCGAATGCATCGAAATAATTTTTGCATGTTCCCTAATTCGCTGATCCATGCCCCTTCTTTTACAGGCCATAGTATACAATTTTCGATGTGATTTGTTATTTTCCCCGACTAGATTCAAATCCTTCTTTGAATCCTACTACTGCCTTCCTAAGAATCAAATAAAACATAAAAAGGACTAACACAAACCCCCCTATCACCAAAAAAACAATCACTTCCATATTATAAAAATTTCATCTCCATCAAAACCGTTTCATAGCAAGAAATGCAATGGCCCCAGCCACACTAAATATGGCCATAGCTGGATATGCTATTGTAATGTCTGTACGTTCCAATATTAAACCAAATACAAATGGTCCGACAGAATTTCCTAGTGCAGATCCTGTCAAAGTCAAAGCGAATAACATACCTGAGAAATCCCTTTTTGCATACACCGACGTTAGTGCATTCATCACTGGAACTGTAGTCCACATCATGGCACCTATCAGGAAAAATAACCCCAACAGAAGTATCTTATTGGGTGGAATTATTCCTGTCAACAAAAGTAAAAAACCTGTTACTAAAAAGGTCAATGCACCAAGATTTCTTTTATCAAACATATCTGCCAAAGGACCTATTACAATCGTAGATACACCTGCTCCAATAAGCATAACAAAAAACACAGTATTTGCAAAACTCACCACTTCCGAACTCCTCAAAAATACATAAGATGTAGTAAACGTTCTCGCAGCCCCGATTTCTACGCCCAATAAAAAATTAACAGTCACCAAACCAACTACCCATGGATCCCACGGAAAATCCTTTAGCTGAGTCGTTATGTTTTTCCCTTTTGTTACAATTTTTTTCTCTACATTTTCTATAACAATATCCGGTTCAGAAAACTTACTATGGAAAATCACGGCGTATATCACTCCTACAATCGCGATTAGGGACAGGGCAAGACGCCAAGAATCGGTCACTAGGATAATTCCACCTATCACCGCTGGAGCCAACGCAGTCCCAACAGCTCCACCCAATCCGTGAAATCCCATAGCTTTTCCTGCTGTATTATCCGCTTCTAAATCCGAAACTGCAGACAAACCCGCGGGGTGATAGGTGCTCCCTCCTATCCCCGCCACAACTTGTGATAACAATAACGCCTGATATGTATCTGCTCTACTTGCAAGAAATACCCCAAATGCCAGCAACACCAACCCAAACCCAAGCACATATCTTTTTCCAATTTTATCTGCTATAATTCCTGCTGGCAATTGAAATATGGCATACACCACAAAAAAAACAGTCACCAACCAACCTGCCTGGGCATATGAAATATCAAAATCAATAACAATAAGTGGTATGATTGGTGGCAATGCAACACAATAGAATTCATGCAATGCATGTGTAATAGCAATAAGCCCCATTTGTTTGGGATGCGATAAACGGTAGATATTCTTCCATTCAATCGCTCTCATGCATTCTTAGGGGTAGTTTTCACTCTTGTCTTTTGCGATGTCAAAATTTTTGTTCTTCCACCCAAAACACACACGATATGCGTCACATTTACTTGTGTATGGTTGCTACTCCTCTTTCATGACAAAACCACTCACTATTGGCTTATTGGGATTTGGCCACATAGCGAAATATTTGTACAAAAAAATAAACTCTGATCCACGTTTTGATCTCCGTTATGTCTATGTCAGAAATATAAAAAAGGAATTGCCAGAAGAATTACAAATCATTGATCCCTCCCGTCTAGAAGACATCCCTGTAGATCTCTGCATTGAAGCAGCCACCCACGAAGTTGTCGGTTCTCTTGGAAAGAAGGTTTTGGCTACTAGTGATTTAATGGTTCTCTCTTGTTCAGCCTTATCCTTCCCCGATATTGAATCTCAAATCGTAAAATCTGCAAAAAAATATCATCACAACATTTGGATTCCCCATGGGGCACTTCTTGGAATAGACGGACTTCTAGATTCTCAAACCATGCTCAAAAAAGTTTCTATCACTTCGACCAAATCACCCGAAAATCTTGATTTCAGTTTCACGGATATTGATATCGAATTGCCCATTTCTAAACCCACTGTCCTCTATGAAGGTTCTACTCGGGGACTAGCTCAGACGTTCCCCCGAAATTTCAATTCCCACGCAGCAATTGCTCTATCTTCCTTGGGTCTAGATGAAACCACTTCCAAACTAATAGCAGATCCCGAAACCGATGTCGGACGACATATTATCACTGCAATTGGAGAAGGATTCCAATTTGAGATAACCCGGGACAGTCTCATGACTGGTGTAACCGGGGATTATACCTTATTTTCCACATGGGGATCTATCCAACGTGTGATGGACAAAAAAACCGGAATAAAATTCATTTGATTTTATCTTCACTTATTTTTATCAAGTATAACTTTATTTTTTTTCTTTCTTTTATCCCTGTTCCAAAACTCTAGTGTCTCGGCAGTCCATCTCGTCGGGCCCGAAAAACCACTAAAGTCAACATCTCTTACACCGCCACCCCTGGCTATAGTTATATGTGGAATGTAATTCTCTCCTTCCACCCCTTTGACACTGCCAAAAACATCAACTAGAATTTCGTGAAGTGCCTTCATTCCTGGGCTTTTTACCTCTAGATATAACACCGGCGAAGACCCCCGTTCCGCCACATCAAATCTTTCTAAATTTCCAATTTCGATATCAAATGGTTCTACACTCTCTAATAATAATTTTATTTCCGATTCCACATGCCCATCCACGTCCTCTTTTTCAAAACGTTTGATCACTAAAGTTGGATCTTCACAAATTTCTTCCCACCCACTGGCCCCTAGTGTGACTTCTCTGATTGCTCTAACTATATTTTGTGGCATCGAGACGTTTAAACTCCACACAAATACCCTCTCCTATTCATACAATTCCGTATATGAGAATCCCTGTAACAATTATCCCATATATGATGTTCACCACCATAAATTTAATACGGGATTGCATGACTGGTTTGCCCTCCCATCCCCAATCCATTTTCACTCCCAACACAACCTCCATCCCGAACTTATCACCTATTATCCCCACCACCAACCCCACCAAAACTCCCCACACAAGGACATTCACAACAGTCGCCGAGACTATTGGGAGTATTATCGCCACAATTCCCCCCACTAAAGATCCATAAATTATGCTTAGTAATGCCCCTTGATTCAGATATTCATCCGCATCCCCCGAGCCTATGTATTTAGATACAAACAACGACGCCGGTAGAATACTTTTATTTTCTACTCTTTTATCCATCACAGAAACTATTAGTAATGTAATCACAACCGCCCCCACGATCCCAGCTACCATTCCCCCTACAAATGTTGACATATAGTTGATCCTTTTTTTTCTACCCTTTTTTAAGTTTTTATTTCCCCGTTCCAAACATCATATATTATAAGTCGGCACCCCAATATACTGATCATGAACCGTGTGGCACTTGCGTTCTCTGGCGGTCTCGACACGACCGTGTGCGTTTCAATTCTTAAAGAAGAATATGGATATGAAGATGTTATTGGAGTTTCAGTCAATGTGGGCCAACCCCAAAACGAATTCGAACAAGCAAAAGAAACGGCAAAAGAAATTTCTCTAGATTTAAAGATACTCGACGCTAGAAGTGATTTTGCTAATTTATGCCTTGATTCTGTTAGGGCAAATGCAAGCTATCAAGGATATCCATTGGGCACTGCACTCGCCCGACCTATCATAGCAAAAGCCATCCTAGAAGAGGCGACAAAAACCAAATGTACTGCACTCGCACATGGGTGCACTGGAAAAGGAAACGACCAATTACGATTCGAAGCGATTTGGCGTGGATCCGGCCTTGAAATAGCAGCCCCCATCCGCGATCTGGGCTTAACAAGAACTTGGGAAATACAATATGCAAAAGAAAATAATTTACCCATCAAATCCGGAAACGATGGGGTTTGGAGCATCGATACAAATCTTTGGTCTAGATCAATTGAAGGAGGCGAACTTGAAGATCCTAGTACTATCCCCCCAAGTTCCATTTACGAGTGGACTCAATCCCCTTCTTCTGAATCTAAATTAGTAACCATAGAATTTGCTGAAGGATATCCTGTCGCGGTGGACGGAACTAACTATTCTCCTGTAGAATTAATCGGCCATCTCAACACACTATGTGGCCCTTTCGGAGTCGGAAGAACTGATGTAATGGAAGATAGAATATTGGGACTCAAAGTTCGAGAAAATTACGAACATCCTGCTGCAACTGCCCTTCTTAACGCACATTCTGCATTAGAAGATCTAGTACTTACCAAGGAAGAGCGGAAATTCAAAATCTCAGTTGACAACGCATGGGCAGAACAAGCATACTTAGGACTAATTCATTCGCCTTTTATGGAAGCACTGAACGGCTTCATTTCTACTACCCAAAAACGAGTAACAGGATCTGTGACGTTAGACCTTCAAGGTGGCCACGCAAGAGCAGTTTCCCGAGAAAGTCCCTACGCAGTTCATTCTGCATCAGCAGCTTCTTTCAATACCTCTGGAGTCATAGATGACATAACACAATCAGATGCCATAGGGGTTGCAAAATATCACGGCCTCCAAGAAAGAATGTCTTCAGCACTCTTCGACTCTGAAATCCATACACGCAAAACAAAAAATGACAAATGATTCCGACCCAACCCCATTTGGAAAGAGAGTTGAGAAGTTAGAGAACTTCACAGAACTAATGCAACGTGGAGCGCGCATGGGGATTTCGTTGTCCATTTTATATATATTAGTTCGGGCAATAGCTGAACGAGAAATTGATTGGTTAGTTGCAGATATCGTGGTGGTGTTTGCATTCTCTCTGATCTGTCTCATGATGTTTTTAGGGGCATATGTGGGCCATGCACTGGATATGTTTGAAAATCCACCACAAACAACTAAGCAGATGTTCAAATCACTGGATATCCCTCCAAAAAGTAGCAAAGGGTGGTGGTTTTTGGGAGGTGCAGTTGTGACCATTGTGATGATGACTGTGGTGACTCTGTACTTCCTTGACAGATATTACTGGATGGGTTATCAATGGCAGATAGCACCATTGGTGGGTTTGGCGGTCGTAGTGCTAGAGATGATGCTCATAGGCGCGGGGGGAAGTAATGCTGAATTTGTACTGAAAACTATCCAAGCATCAGGGGTAGTTGGCAGGGGCAATAGACGGGTAGAAAGAAGGTAGGAAATCCACGTCACTAATACGGTTCGGTGTGACATTATATACTGACCAGAGCCTCCCATTATACATGACAGCTGATTATGTCAAAGTGGAGCCGGGAGAATCTATTATTTTACAAACTATGGAAGGAATTTTACAAACTATGGAGGGGCCATTTGAGGACATTTTGCCCAATTTCCCATCTAAAAAGAGCTTTATAGTTCGTAAAACATAAATTTTACAATGGTTAGGAAAGTAGAGTTCCCAAAGAAAAAAGGCAAATTTGCCTGCTGGCTAAGTCGTGAGGAAGTAAAACACCTCATCGAACAATGCACAGAATCGAGAGATGAAGAAATAATCCTCACCCTTTTATCCTCTGGTTTGAGAGTTCACGAAGCCTGTAAAGCCTCCTCAGAGGATATTTTTGAAGACGACCGAGGCCTAATGATAAAAATTTGGGGAAAAAATTCCCGATACAGGGAAGCCCCCATTCCGGCCACCTTGAAAACGGCCGACTTGCCAATCACACGTAAATACAACGGAATCCACAGGCCCATTTCAACCAACACCGCTTTAGCATGGGTAAAGAAAGCAGGGAAAAACTTGGGATGCCCAGAACTCTCACCACATGATTTACGCCGTTCCTACGCCTCGATCCTGCTTGAATCTAATATCGACCCGACCGTTATAATGGAATGGCTGGGCTGGAGTAGCTGGGAGACATTTCAACGATTCAATATGAACGTGGCAAATCTAGATTTTCAAAAGCACGAACGAGAAAAACTGAATTTCCTACACACAAAACAAAAAATGACAAATGACTCCTCCGATATAATACGTGGAACTCGTTTCAGCGGAGGACCTGCTAGAAACTTCCTCTCTTCAATGGATGTAGATCACCACATCTTCGATGCAGATATCGCAGTAGATTTGGCACATGTAGTAATGTTAGCAGAAGAAAATATAATCTCCAAAGACAACGCCAAAGGCATACTAGAAGCTCTTTTTTCCATTCACGAAATGGGATTTGAAAGCTTACCTCCTGCTGAGGATGTCCACGCAGCAATTGAAACAGCGGTAGTAGCTAAAGTTGGAGATTCTGGTGGGAGAATGCACACTGCTAGGAGTAGGAACGATGAAGTTTCAACATGCATTCGTTATCAATTGCGAAGTGACATTTTGTCTCTACTAAATTCGGTTTTATCTTTGCGAGAAACTATCCTTTCCATCGCCAAGAGCCACACCTCTACTCTAATCCCTGGGTTCACTCATCTACAAAGTGCACAACCATCAACCCTTTCTCATTGGCTCGTATCCTACTATGGATCTCTCGAACGGGACACTAACCGATTATTTGATGCTTATAGTCGCATCAATCTATCCCCTCTCGGATCTGCAGCCTTTGCAGGAACTCCCTTCCCTATCAACCGTGAACGAACTGCAACCCTCCTTGGATTTGAAGGTATAATAGAAAACACAATGGACGCCGTTTCTTCTAGAGATTTTTTACTAGAATCTGCGGCAGCTCTGTGCTCTCTTTCTATTACATTCTCAAATATGTCTGAAGATTTAATTTTTTACTCAAATAAGAGCTTTGTTGAGATAGACGATGATTACGCGTCTACTTCTTCTATCATGCCTCAAAAGAAAAATCCAGACACGCTAGAATTAATACGAGCGGCTGCAGCAACAACTCTTGCCACCTTTTCCGGTACTTTTACAACTTTAAAAGGTCTCCCCCGTGCTTACAACAGAGACCTTCAATCAGCGACCCCTTATATTTGGAATTCCGTCGAAAAAATGATCGACTCGGCAGACATTCTCTCCAAAATAATAGAAACTTCAACCTGGAATGTCGAACTTCTTTCTAGTTCTGCAGGAGAGGGATTCTCCACCGCAACTGGCGTTGCCGATACCCTAGCTATGGCCGGAATACCCTTCCGAAAAGCGCACCAAATCATAGCAAAATCAGAAAGCAATTATGAAGATATTTCTTCAAATTTCAACGAAATAATGGGATCCCCACTCAGTGAATTTTGTACCCAGGATTCAATAGAATCTGCTTTAGATCCCCTCAAAAACGTCGATATGAGGGATTCATTAGGAGGCCCTTCACCCACCATTGTTTTAAATTCAATTTCCAATGCTAAAAACAACCTAAAATCAGATTTTTCCCTCCACACAGTCCATAAAGAAAAAATAGACCAATCAAAAGAAAAATTGATTCAAGAAGCTATGAGTTACTTGAAATAACTTCTCACAGTACCAAATAATCAAATTAGGAAATTTTAAACCGAAGTCTTGTTTATTCTCCTACTATGACAAGCACAACTTGTGTGGAATGTGGCTCAGAACTCACAATATCAGACGACGTAGAATCCGGAGAAATTTTGGATTGTGATACTTGTGGAACCGAACTAGAGGTAATTGGCGTGGACCCCGTGGAACTCTCCAAAGCACCCGAGCTCGAAGAAGATTGGGGAGAATAACGGTTTTAGGTATATAGGAACATTTATTAATCGAGTAATCCTAAGTGATCCTCTCATGAATGTCGGGTTTTTATATTCCCAAATTAGGGCGGACGAGAAGTTACTTCTAACTGAATTGAGGTCTAGAGGCCACGACATACTCAAAATTGATGTCCGAAAACATCAATTTTCTATACAAGGTCCCCCATCCGAGTTCAAAGATTTAGATATTGTAATCGATAGATGCATAGCACAAAGCCAAAGCAAATTTGCTTCTCTATTTTTTGCTTCATATGGCATCCCTGTCATCAACGACCCTATGGTGGTTGAACGGTGTTCTGATAAAGTTAAAACTAGTCTCTTACTAGCGAATGCGGGAATACCCACTCCCGAAACAACGATAGCATTTTCCCCGGAAAGTGCTCTCGAAACAATCGAAACCATGGGATATCCATGTGTAATAAAACCAATTGTGGGATCCTGGGGGCGTCTAATGGCAAAAATAGACACTAGAGCTGCCGCAGAGGCAATTATAGAACACAAAGCAACACTTGGGCACTATGAACACAAAATTTTCTATATACAGAAATTTATCAATAAACCCAACCGGGATATCCGTGTAGTTGCAGTCGATGGGAACGCCATCGCCGCAATGACTAGAACTTCAACACATTGGCTAACAAACGCTGCAAAAGGAGCCACAGTCGATGCATATGATATACCTAAAGAAGTAGCATCACTCGTCCAAAAAGCCTCGGAAGTCGTAGGAGGAGGCTTGCTTGGGGTTGATCTTATGGAGCTCGACGATGGAGGATTTACTGTGCACGAAATTAACCCTGGAACTGAATTCAAAGCACTCAATGAATGCGCGAATGTAGATGTCCCTTCTCATATAATTAATTGGATAGAATCAGTTGCTAACAAAAAAGGTGAAACGCGATGACATTTTCAGCCTCTGTAATTGGGGCAAGTGGTTTCACTGGGGGAGAGTTACTAAGGCTACTAACCGACCATCCCCAATTCGAGATAACACAAGCCACTAGTCGTAAATATTCTGGTCGTTCTATCGGATACACCCATCCAAACCTTCGAGATTTGAAATTAAAATATTCTTCTCCCGAAGAACTAGAATCCGTCGACGTACTCTTTGTAGCAACTCCTCATGGGGTTTCTATGAATAGGATCGATGATTTTTCTGAAGCTTCTGACATTGTGGTGGATCTGAGCGCAGATTTCAGACTCAAAGATCCTCAGAAATACGATCAATATTATGATGGCCATTCTTGCCCAGAGCTACTTGAAAAATCTGTCTATGGGCTCCCTGAGATCTACCGAGAACAATTACGATCTGCAAAACTAATTGCTTGTGGTGGGTGCAACTCTACAGTCACCCTTCTTGGTTTGTATCCTTTGTTCAAAACAGGAATACTAACTCCAAAAGACACTATCGTAGCAGATATAAAAGTTGGTTCTTCCGAAGGGGGGGCTAGTGGGAGTACCTCCTCTCACCACGCGATCCGATCTGGCATTGTCCGCCCTTACGCCCCCACTGGTCATAGACATGAAGCCGAAATAGAACAAGAACTCGGCGCAAAAGTAGCCTTTACAGTTCATGCCGTCGATATGATCAGGGGTGCATCTGCAACATGCCACATTTTCCCAACAAAACAAAACTTAGACAAACCAACGATTTGGCAGGCATATAGGAATTCTTACCAAAATGAACCGTTTGTCAATTTATTGAGTGGCGCTGGAGGCAACTATCGCTACCCCGAACCAAAGGTAGTTGCTGGAACCAACAATGTGGATATCGCATTTGAAATCGATGAAAGGAATAACCGAATCGTAGTCTTTTCTGTGATTGATAATATGATGAAAGGGTCTGCAGGACAAGCAATTCACGCTACCAATATAGCACTCGGTCTCGACGAAACCTTGGGGCTTTCATATAGAAGTTTACACCCCACAGGGTCACCTTAATTTAACAGCATTATAACTTAATTATGACTATTGTATTGAAAATTGGAGGGGCGAAAGCAGTTGACCCAGCGGGGGCACTAGATGACATTGCCCACTTATCCACCCAGGGAAACTCACTCATCATAGTCCATGGAGGGTCAACCGCAATAGATGAAAATCTAGAACGAATGGGACTATCTCCAAATTATGTAGAAACACCCGCAGGTGTTGTAGGGCGTTTCACCGACGAAGCCACAATGAAGGTATTCACCATGACCATGGCGGGATTACTCAATACAAATCTCGTAGTAAAATTACAAAATTTAAATATCAATGCAGTGGGCCTTTCTGGTGTCGACGGACGTTTACTATATGGGCCTAGAAAAGATTCTATTCGTACAATCGAAAATGGAAAGAAAAAAATCCTAAGGGGCGATCATTCTGGTAAGATCACTTCTGTAAACACAGACCTGATACAACTTTTACTTGACAATGGCTATGTCCCTGTGATTTCCCCTCCTATGCTGGCCGACGATGGTATAGCGGTCAATACAGATGCCGATAGGGTTTCCTCCTCACTTGCAGGATCTCTATCCGCAACTTTAGTTTCCCTAACAGACGTTTCAGGTATCTACCGCGATATATCTGATCCTACCACTCTCATATCCAATGCAAAAACGCCGGAACAATATTCCATTCTTCAAAACGCGGCAGAAGGATTTATGACGCGCAAGTTAATGGCCGCTACAGATGCACTCCAACAAGGGGCAGAAAAAGCCATAATAGCCAGTGCAAACGAAGAACAACCACTCCTTTCTGCACTCGATGGTGGTGGCACTCATATTTATCCCGAGGCGATATTGTGAATAATTTTATTTTTTCTAGAAAAAATATCCAGATAACCCATGGAAATGGGGTTCATCTCTATGACATTGATGGTACTGAATACTTAGATTTAGGAGCTAGTTATGCATGCGTTCCTGCAGGACACAATCATCCAAATGTACTCTCCGCAATACAAAACCAACTAGAAAAAATAACCTACATACAAGGGTCTTATCCAATTCACATACGCGACGATTTCTGTAATAAACTAATTGAAATATCTCCTGGAGATGTAAAAAATATTTGGCTCTCCAATTCTGGAACCGAAGCCAATGAGGCAGCCATAAAATTCGCCCGCCACGCAACTAAGAGATCTCAAATCATATCGACCAAACAAGCTTTTCATGGTAGAACTATGGGTTCTCTCTCTGCCACTTGGAAACCAACTTACAAGAAAGGATTTGAACCCCTCATCCCCGACGTCGATTTCGTTAAGTTTGGAGATGCCGAATCTTTGGCAGACAGTATATCTGAAAACACAGCTGCTGTTATTGTTGAACCCATCCAAGGGGAAGGCGGAGTCAATCTTCCCCCTTCCAACTACCTACAAGAAGTTAGAAAAATAACTGAAGAAGTCGGCGCAGCTATGATACTCGACGAAATCCAAACTGGTCTTGGAAGGACCGGCTCATTTTGGAACTGTAATCAGACCAATGTAGTCCCAGACATACTTACTTCTGCAAAAGGACTAGCAAACGGATTGCCTATCGGAGTAACTTTATGCAAAGATTGGATTGCAGAGAATCCTGGGAATCATGGAAGTACTTTTAGCGGAGGGCCTGTCATTTGCGCCGCAGGTAACGCCACCATAGATGTCATTTTGAATGAAAATCTACCTGAAAACGCGTCTAAAATTGGTTCCTATCTACTCAAAGAATTAAAAGAAACCATAGGAACAAGAACACGTGATATACGTGGTTCTGGTCTATTAATCGGAATTGAAGTAAAACGTGGATCTGGTTCTATACTCGGCAAACTCGCGAGAGATCATGGAATTCTGGCATTACCTGCAGGAAAAACAGTCGTCCGTATTTTGCCACCGTTAACCCTCGACCGTTCCCATGCAGACGATTTCATATCTGCAATGGATAGTCTCCCGGAGGATATCCTATGAGTTCTAAATGGAACAAAAAAGAAGCAAAATCTTTACTCTTCGATTTGGTATCTACGCCCTCTTATTCGGGAAAAGAAGTAGAATGTGCAGAAAAACTAATGAATTTTTTCCAAACCCACCAACGGGAAGCGTGGGTAGATGAAGCTGGAAATGTACATTCCCCCTCAAATGATGCAGTTCTTCTAACTTCTCACATGGATACTGTACCTGGGGACATTCCCGTCAAACTAGATGGAGATGTGCTTTGGGGTCGTGGTTCTGTGGATGCAAAAGGACCTCTCGCTGCCATGGCCATTTCTGCAGTCTCTACCGGAGTAAGTTTTGTGGGAGTTGTAAGTGAAGAACACAATTCATATGGGGCAAGACATTTAGTCAAAACCCGAGAATCCACCCCTGACAATGTGATCAATGGAGAGCCTAGCGGGTGGGATGGTATTGCTCTTGGTTATAGAGGCCTACTCAACGGAACGTACGTAGCAACAAGCAGATCTGGCCACACTTCCCGTCCTGAAAAAAATGCTCTTCAAGATGCAATAGATTGGTGGTCAACTGTTGAAGCACGTTTCCATGCAGATGATTGGCCATCTGAAATTTCACAAACACATTCTGAAAATTCTATTTTCGAACAAGTAACCCCCAAACCCATTACGATAACTGGTGGTATTAGCGAAGACGGACTTTCTGTAGAAGTTACTTTCGACGTTCAGTTCCGCGTCCCACCAAATTTATCCGTAGATGAGGTCCGTGAAATAGCTGACAACGAATTGACCACTGGAACCGTTCGATGGAAAGACACGGTCAATCCCGTTATGATGAGCGCTAGGACTCCTCCTGCAAGAGCATTCCGCGCGGCAATACGAACTTTTGGAGGAGTTCCTAGACAATTACGAAAAACCGGAACTAGTGATATGAATATTTACTCCGAATCGTGGAATGTTCCTATGGTTACATATGGACCTGGGGATTCTTCACTTGATCATGCCCCCGACGAACGAATTTCAATATCAGAATTCTATCTTAGCATAGATGTTCTTAACAACGTTTGCAAAAGACTATCAAAATTATGACCCACTTACTAGATATAGATGATTTAACCAAAACGGATATTGACTCTATTTTAAAACTCGCAATAGAACTAAAACAGTCCCATATTGATGGAAACGTTCCATCTTTACTCCATGGGAAAACACTATCTATGCTATTCGAAAAACCTAGCACTCGTACACGTGTTTCATTTGAGGTTGGGATGAACCTGCTCGGAGGCGATGCAATAACATTCGATTTATCCCAATTACAATTAAGTAGGGGCGAAACACTTTCTGATACTACAAAATCCCTTTCACTTTATGTAGATGCAATCTTGGCAAGAGTTACTGATCATTCCCTTTTAGAACAATTATCTTCAACATCTAAAATTCCTATTATTAATGGTTTATCAGATAAATCGCACCCCTGCCAAGCCCTAGCAGATTTATTAACTATTTATGAGAATTTTGGAAATTTTGATGTTCAAGCGGCGTGGGTTGGGGACGGTAATAATGTCGCAAATTCTTTCGCCAGGGCATGTTCCATTATGGGAATAGATCTAGTCATGGCCACTCCTAAAGGATATGAACTTTCACCCGAAACTTTATCGAAAATAGAATCTTCTGGAATTTCTTTTTCTGCAACAAATGATCCACAAAAAGCAGTTTCAGAAGCCGACGTGGTGTACACCGACACATGGGTTAGCATGGGCGACGAATCTACAAGAGACAAACGTTTATCCGACTTCGACGGTTTCCAAATAAATTCTAAATTGTTAGACAAAACCGAAGCTTTGGTTATGCATTGTTTACCTGCACACAGGGATGAAGAAATTTCCACAGACATACTTGATGGGGATAGGTCTTTAGTCTGGACCCAAGCAGAAAATAGACTCCACGCACAAAATGGATTGTTAGTTCATATCCTCAACCCCGCACAAGACGCTCCAAAATAAAACCGAATACCTCTTCTCAAATTCATCAACCCATGGAAATTTTTGGTCTTTGGTATTTCTCGATAATCGCCCTATTTTTTTTCGGTTATCTTCTTCATAGACACTACACCATCACAACAAAAATACCCTTTAGTCCACTTTTTGGAAACCTCAAAATAGGAAGCAACTATTTGTCCAACTACGATCTCCCTTCGTTACCCCCTCCCAATGGGGAGGTCGATGATATAAACCATTTTTCTGGACCCAATTTTGATCCAACTCTTCTCTCGCCCTCCGTCAAACATTTTTACGAACAAACTTCTTCTTATTCACTCAATTACCGCGTATTTTGGCATTTTCCATTTAGAACTGGAGCATTTGTGGCTAGCTACTTGACCTCTTACATCGAGCAATTAAACCTCCCCGGAAAAAACAATGGACCCCACGAAATGAAAAGTGAATTTGTCACTATTCCCCCTTCAATTGACCCTCGCAATGGAACCCGGGCCTGGATCCGAACAAATTCTTCCAACGAAACCATCTTCGTCGCATTCTATGCTACTCACAAGAAAGAATCCACAACCTACGTTAATATCGCAGCACCCTTGCCTTTCTCTAATCTGAGCACGGTTTTAAATATCAAAAACTTTGAATCTGGAATTGAGCTAAATACTCTTCCCTCTACCAGTGATGGGGGCATCTATCTAATCACCCCTGTAGGGCCCATTTCACTCCCCCTCTCTCAAAGATTCCAAGTTTTACCCTCTACCTCATTTCCCCCCTCGAACTTCCCCCCCGAAACTATAATCGCAACCCATGAAATGTGGGTATTTGGGCTTAAATTTCTTACAATATCCTACATAGCTAATAAAACCTAACTCGATGAGTTTAATTGCAACTCAAAAGTACTCCGACTATGGTCGAAGACTTTTTGATGCTAAACCCCGGTCCAGTACCTCTCTCAAAAAATGTAAGAGATGAAATGGCCCGCACGTTAGTTTCTCATAGGTCCCCTGAATTCGCAGAAACATATCAACAATTCCGAGATGGTCTGGATTATGTGTTTCGACACTCCACGATCGATGGCAGCTCTAGTACTGATAACGGAATGAGCATACCACTTATGGGAACTGCAACCATGGGGATGGAATCGGCAATCATCAACCTAGCTGGCCCAAAAGACGAAGTAGTAGCACTAGATAATGGAAAATTTGGAGAACGCTTTGTAGATATTGCAGATCGAAATTGTCTGGTAAAACCCATTCGAGCGAATTGGGGTGATTCTTTTGACATGGACTCTATCAAAGAAACAATTACTTCCAATACCCATCTAGTCGCAATGGTACACCAAGACACCTCTACAGGAATCATGAACCCCATCAAAGAAGTCGGGGAAATAGCGAAAGAAAATGGGGCATTTTTCGTAGTAGATGGGGTCTCTTGCATTGGAGGCGACGAATTCAAAATCGATGAATGGGGTGTAGATGTAGTTGTCGCAGATGCACAAAAAGCATTAGCTGCTCCTCCTGGAATTAGCGCAATTTTTGCCACCGAACACGCGCTCGAATCCTTCGATAACACCCACGCTGGATATTACCAAGACCTCCCTGCATATGTCAAAACAACAAAACAAAACAAAACACCATTTACTAGCGCTGTAACTCTAGTACGAGCATTCGTAGTTGCACTAGAGAACATCAAAGAAGAAGGAATTCAAAATAGAATTTCCCGTCACAGAACCCAAGCCCTAGCAAACCGTGCAGCGTTCGCAGATATGGGCCTTCCAATGTTTCCAAATTTAAATGATCATAGTGACTATTCCAATACCGTGACTGTTGTCGATCTACCCACTCCCATTTCTGATAATTCTTCGGACTTTTTCAAAGCGATGAAACAAAGAAATGTTACTGCTAGTGGGGGGCATGCACACCTCAAAAATCTCATCTTGCGTATGTCTAATATGGGAGATCTTTCAACCGCACAGGTACTTCGGGGAATTCAAACAGTCGGAGAAGCCCTATGCGATTGCGAAATCAACGTAGATACTGATTCTGCCCTTGATATTGCGGAAAAAATCCTATAATCTATGTCCAATTTCCGAGTAACTATTCGCAATTATTAGTTATATTTATTCAAATAATTATACGTAACAGTTATATTATCCCCCATAAATATACATAATACAAAACTTTGGTCTACAAAGAGGAAAACACCATGAATACCACACGAGACACAGTGGATTTCGGCGAATTCACATTCGCCTGCGGCGAATCCATCCCAAATCTAACATTGGCATACGAAACTTACGGCGAATTCACCGGAGATAATGCTATCTTAGTCTGCCATGCACTAACTGGAAGCACGCATATAGCCGGCCATCACCGAACCGATACCACTGGCCAAGCACGTGCATGGTGGGACACTATGGTTGGTCCTGGCAAATCAATCGACACTACTGATTATTATATCGTCTGTGTCAATTTAGTTGGATCTTGCTATGGTTCATCTGGCCCTTCTTCAATTTCTCCGGAGACTGGGTCTCCCTACGCCACTACATTCCCTCCTGTAACTGTCACTGATTGGACACATTCACAAAGGATGTTACTAGATCACCTAGGAGTCGGTCGTTTACACGCCGTTATTGGGGGTTCTGTAGGGGGCATGAACGCTCTGGAATGGGCCAAAATTTACCCTGATGATATAAACCGACTCATACCAATTGCAACCGCAGCAAGATTAGATTCCCAATGCATAGCATTGGATTCCATCGCAAGTAGATCTATTACTGGAGATCCAAACTGGAATGGGGGCAATTACTACGGTTCTACTCCCCCCTACCAGGGATTGGCACAAGCAAGAAAAATTGGCCATGTGATGTACCTTTCAAAAGAATCAATGCTAGCTAAATTTGGCAGGAGATCTGCTGGGAGGGATTCTCTCTATGATTTTTCACCATCGGACCAAGCAGCAGCATTCTTTCCCTACACCGAAGTCGAATCTTATTTAGATTATAATTCTGAAAAGTTCACAACTCGGTTCGATCCCAATAGTTACCTCTACTTACTCCGAGCAATGGATAATTATGATTTATCTTCTGGGTATGAGTCCGATTCCGATGCACTTTCCGCATTTACCGGAGAAGTCCTCTTGATATCTTTTACCGGAGATTGGCACTTCCCTAGTTCTGCCTCCGAAGAACTAGCACATTCTTTTAGAGATGCAAATATCAACACAATCCATCATGTAATTGATTCACCATATGGTCATGACGCGTTTCTCGTAGAACCAAACAACGTTGGTCCTCCCATCTCTGGATTCCTCTCAGATGGAGTAAATTCAAGTTCAATTACGGATACACTATCCGAACCAAAAAACAAATTCGCCCCTGTTCATAATAGCCTCTTTTCCAATTAAGTGTCTCTCTCACAAAATATTTTTTTCTGTTAGCAAATCTCTTAATTCTCCCACTGAAGACACAACAACATCACAATACTGCTTCACAATTCCTTTTGGTCCGAATCCTATGGCAAAACCGGCCATTTCTAACATAGGAATGTCATTAGCCCCATCCCCAATGGCGACCACTTCTTCTATTGGTATCTTTGCCATTGTACAAATTTTATCTAGGGCCTCTCTTTTTGATTTATGGATAAATTCTCCCCTAACTTCTCCTGTAAGATGTCCTTTCTCCACCATGAGATCGTTGGCAACAATCCAATCTACACTTGTATCTGAATTTTCTAGTGCCCCTTCTACCCCTTCTAAAAACCCACCCGTTATGATTGCAATTTTTATATTTTTTTCTTTTAAATTTTCTAACAATTCTCCCATACCTGGGCGCAAATATGTATTTTGATAAACCCTACCCGCATCTTCTTTTGAGAGGCCTTTTAACAAATCTGTCCGTAAATTGAGACTCTCACCAAAACTTATTTCACCCCGCATTCCCTTTTCTGTAATTTCACTTATCTGAGATCTGTGGCCCACTTCCGTAGCCAATTCAACTATCATTTCCCCTTCTGATAACGTCCCATCAAAGTCAAATACAACAAGCTGCACAACACTTTCCAGGTCTCTTTATATATATATTTTCTTAAAACTCCGCATTGCTTCCATAAGAAAGTTTTAATAATCGTCGACCAGTCTTCCCAAGTCATGAAGATCATAGTAGCAGAACCTATCGACAACTCTGGCTTGGACACTCTCAAAGAAGCTGGCCACGAAGTGGAATTGGCATATGATTCCACCGAAACAGAACTTTTGGATATGGTTAAAAACGCTAGTGGTCTCGTAGTTAGATCTGGTACTTCTGTCAATAGAACCTTAATCGAGGCTGCACCAAATCTTATCATAGTTGGCCGTGCCGGGGTCGGAATAGATAATATCGACCTGGACGCTGCTTCTGATAATGGTGTCATCGTTGTGAATGCACCAGAAGGAAACATACGTGCAGCAGCTGAGCACACCATTGCAATGACATTTGCAATAGCGAGAAAAATTCCCCAAGCTCATATTTCCCTTAACGATGGAAAATGGGAGAAGAAAAATTTCATTGGGTTAGAACTTGATGGCAAAACCGCAGGAATAGTAGGACTAGGGCGAGTGGGCCAAGAAGTAGCCAAGAGATTTCTTTCACTTGGAATGAATATTGTGGCATTCGACCCTTATATTTCTCAAGATCGAGCAGACCAACTTGGTATCACTCTAATGGACCTTCCCACTTGCATGGATCATGCAGACGTCCTTACAATTCACACCCCACTCACCCCTGAAACAAAAGATCTCATCGGAAAGGACGAACTCACAAAATTAAAAGGTGGTTATCTGATCAATTGCGCACGAGGTGGTATAGTGAATGAGTCTGCATTAGCAGAAGCGGTATCTGATGGCATCCTCGCAGGCGCTGCTATAGACGTTTTTTCTGAAGAACCTGTTTCTCCTGATAACCCTCTTCTTGGCTTACAAAATGTTATTGTCACCCCTCACCTCGGAGCGAGCACAGAAGCTGCACAAGAAAATGTTTCTCTCGATATAGCCAAACAGATAATCGCAGCATTAGATGGAAATCCCGTTGAAAACTCTCTTAACTCCCCCTCCATCGACGAGGCAACTTTCTCAAAAATATCCCCTTATTTGGGCCTCATGGAAACTGCAGGAAACCTCGCTATTCAATTACTCGAAAACCCCGTTAATTCCATTGAATTAACCTATTCTGGGGAGATTGCATCTTTAGATACCAGTCTTGTCACGGCAAGTGCACTCAAAGGTGTTTTTACCTCACTTGAGTGGCGAATTAACTCTGTAAATGCTCTCCGAGTGGCCCAAGAACGTGGGGTCAATATTCAAGAAAACAAACACCCTCATATAGATGGTTTCCAAAGTTTAGTCTCTATCACTCTCCGAAGCGAAAACAAATCTGTATGCATAGAAGGCACCGTCTTTGCCAATAATGACCCCCGAATTGTCAGCATAGATGGCTTCCGAATCGACGCAATTCCTTCTGGCCACATGCTCATATCTAGAAATCTAGACCGTCCCGGAGTTATCGGATTCATAGGCACGATTCTGGGTGAACATACAATAAATATTGGGGCGATGTTTAACTCTAGAGAAAATATCGGTGGCGGAGCCCTCACTGTGTATAATATCGATGATCCAATCTCCGAAGACCTTCGAAAACAATTGATATCTGACGACCGTATTACTGATATCTATTGCATCTCTCTAAACGGATGAAAAATACTTTCAGTTTAAAATAGCTTGCATAACATCTTCCACACTTGCAGGAATTTCTTTTGGAGCCTCCCTAGCAAAACTTGCCGCATCTGGATCTTTTAGTAATATTCCTGTGGCCAAACAAACAACATACTCTTGTTTTCCAACTACTCCCTCTGAACGCAGTTTCCTTAAACCCGCAACTGAAGCAGCAGAAGCAGGTTCTACTCCAATTCCTTCCTCTGCCAACTCACATTGAGCTGCTAATATTTCCTCATCTGAAACAGTCACCGCAGTTCCTCCTGTCCCCCGTATTGCCGGAAGGGCTTTCGGAGCGTTTACCGGATTTCCAATCCTAATCGCTGTCGCCTTTGTTTCCACACTTGGCCATCTTTGAACGTGACTAGCACTACTTTTTATTGCTTCAACAATTGGCGCTGCGCCTTCTGCTTGTATAGCTGTGATTTTTGGCACGTCTTTCACTTTAAGAGCCCCACTAGCCACTAATTCTCTAAAGCCTTTGTACAGTGCTGCCGTATTCCCTGCATTACCCACTGGCAATATAATTCTATCTGGATATCTTCCCACTTCTTCTAGTGATTGTTCTAGTATTTCAAATCCAATAGTCTTCTGACCCTCTAATCGAAATGGGTTTACAGAGTTCAATAAATAAACCTCACCTTCATCTGCCAACTTAGTTACAATATCAAGACACTCATCAAAATTTCCGTCTAATTGTAATATTTTTGCACCATGTAAACTTGCCTGAGCAACCTTACCCATCGCAACCTTACCTGCGGGGAGCAATACGATTACTTCTAAACCAGCCCTCGATCCATAAGCTGCCAAAGACGCGCTAGTATTCCCTGTCGAAGCGCAGGCCAACCTTTTCACACCCAATTCTTGAACTACTCGGACACCCACTGTCATCCCTCTATCCTTGAAACTCCCTGTTGGATTCATTCCCTCATGTTTAATTCTTAAAGCTTCTACCCCTACATCGGACTCTATCCTAGGCACTGTATACAGTGGGGTGTTTCCCTCCTTTATACTGACTCCCATTTCGAATGGCAACGAAGCCTTGTACCTCCAAACACCACTCCCTGAAAAATCTTCAAATGTCGGGAGATTTTCATATCTTACTTCCAATAACCCTCCACATTTTTGGCATCTATATATCACAAAATCAAATGGAGGGTATGTTTTTCCACATTCAATACAAGTTAACCAAACATCTCCTTTAATGGAGCTAGGTTTAATTTGTCCAATACCTTCGATTGTTAGGTCTGCCATCAATAATTCTCAAATGGTGTCTGTGGTCAAAAAAGAAGTGGTCTATACGATCTAACAATCTAACCCTCTGGCCCATCAAGATAGTTTCAAAAACCCCGGAAACATATCTCTTACAATGGATAGAACTGATATCCTTTCTTGGACATCCGATTTCCCCGCAAAACCGGGTGTATATTTATTTTACTCCCAAGACTTTCCAATCTATATCGGAAAAGCAGTCAACCTCCGTTCACGAATCCGATCCTATACTGATCCTAGATCCCCTCGAATCCAACAAATGGTACAGAAAGCAGATCGAATTGATATCTCTATAACCAACACAGAAACCCAGGCGTTACTGCTAGAAGCAAATCTAATCAAACGCCATGCGCCCAAATACAACGTCCGTTTACGAGACGACAAATCTTACCCACTCATCCAAATTTCTAACCATGCATTCCCCCGTATAGAAGTAACACGTGACCCTGATACCAAAGCAAAAGTATATGGGCCATTTACCGACCGAAAAAAGGTGGATGAAACAGTCAAAGCTATACGAGAAACTTTTGGAATCAGGGGATGTTCTGACCACAAATTTTCAGGGAGATCCCGTCCTTGTCTGGATTACGACCTCGGCTTGTGTACCGCCCCTTGTGTTGATTACATCTCCCAAGACGAATACATAGTGGATGTTTCTTCCACAGAAGCATTCTTTCACGGAGCAACTGGAACTTTACTCGAACCTCTATTGGAAAAAATGGAGTCCTCCGCAAACAACCAACAATACGAACAAGCGGCTACTCTTCGAGACCGAATAGATGCAGTCCGAGGACTCCATGGGGGCGGAGATGCGGTTCAAAAACATGGGGAATCAAAAACAACTGATGTTCTTGCTGTTTCTATCGAAGGTACCCATTCTATCGTTTCCCGTTTTCACATTGAAAAAGGAACGCTACTCGACCGTGAACAACACTTACTCGATACCCCTGACCATTCAACTCCTGAAACAGTACTCTCTGCTTTTATATCTCAATACTATACAGACAGAATTCTGCCCAACAATTTAGTCCTATCTGACCGACCTCACGACTCTGAAATTTATACCTGGCTAGATTCGGAAAATGTCGAAATATCGACCCCAACCACAGGAAGAGAAGCCGTCTTAGTCGAAATGGCACTCAAAAACGCCCGTCAAAATTTTGTTTCCACCGATGCCATTCTTGCACTTCAAAATTCTCTTTCAATTTCAAAAGCAACCCGAATAGAGGCTTTCGATATAAGCCATTCTACTGGAGAAGATGTAGTCGGAAGCAATGTCGTCTTCGTAGATGGTTATCCTGAAAAATCTTCGTACAGACGATTAAAGCTCAAAGAAACCAACGACGATTACTCTAACATGTATGATCTTCTCGCTTGGAGGGCGGACCGTTCTATCTCTGGGACCGATTCGCGTCCAGATCCTCACTTACTCATAGTTGATGGGGGTTCAGGCCAACTGAATGCAGCTCTAAAAGCCCTTTCTGATTTCAAATGGGATGTACCTGTTATCGCACTCAAAAAACCAAACGACATAGTCATAACCCCTACTGGAAATCAAACCTGGCCATCAAATGCTTCCCATTTACATCTGATCCAACGCATCCGCGACGAAGCACATAGGTTTGCTCTCACATATCACCGCCACTTACGCGACGACGTCACAACAACCTTGGATTCTGTATCTGGAATAGGACCTGAACTTAGAAAAAGACTTTTCCAAAATTTTGGATCTATAGACGGCATTCGTCGCGCTTCAATCGTCGAACTTTGTGGTATTAAGGGTATTGGAAAACAAACAGCAATCAAACTTAAAAACCAACTTTAATTCGTTCTATTCTTCAGGAAGTATCCAATTATCTTCACTTTTAAATTTTTTCTGCAATTCTCTAATTCTATCCCTAATATCCGCTGCGAGTTCAAACTCAAGATTCTCTGCAGCCTCTCTCATCTTTTCACCTAGAACTTCACATACCTCCAAAGCCTCATCATAATCCTTTGGCTGTGCCTTCCCAATGCCACCTGTATTCGTTCGCATACCTGGCAAACCCGAATCCCCAACTGGTTTTTCAATCGATTTGGGAACATGCCCATACTCCTTGTTAAAAGCTTCTTGTTTCTCACGCCTACGTTCGGTCTCAACCATAGCCGATTCCATCGATCGAGTAATCCGATCTGCGTACAATACAACCTCTCCATTTATATTCCGTGCCGCTCGCCCAATTATCTGAATTAGTGCTCGTGTAGAACGTAGGAATCCTTCTTGATCTGCATCAAGCACCGCCACCAACGAGACCTCTGGAAGATCAAGTCCTTCTCTTAAAAGATTAATCCCAACCAATATATCAAACTCCCCCAACCGCAAACCCCGAATTAATTCATATCTCTCCAATGTTTTTGTCTCACTGTGCATATATTCTGCATCAAAACCAGCCCCCACTAAATATTCTGTTAGATCTTCGGCCATTCGTTTCGTCAATGTCGTCACTAAAACCCTTTCTCCATCCTCAATTTTTAAACGAATTCTCTCCATCAAATCATCTATTTGATTTTTAGCAGGCATAACTACTATTTCGGGATCAACCAAATATGTCGGCCTTACTATTTGTTCTACGATCTGATCTGAAACTTCTAATTCGTAATCCCCTGGGGTGGCAGACAAATAGAGAGTTCGAGTATCTATACTTTCAAATTCTTCAAATGTCAACGGGCGATTATCATAAGCAGTAGGCAATCGAAATCCATTTTCCACTAGTGCCTCTTTCCGTGATCGATCCGCTGCAAATTGTCCCCGGATTTGGGGCAACATTTGATGCGATTCGTCTACGACAATCAAAAATTCTTCTGGGAAGTAATCAATCAAAGTATACGGGGAATCCCCTGAAACCCGATTAGAAAGATGCACTGAGTAGTTTTCTATCCCCGGAACATGACCCATTTCCCTCAACATTTCAACATCGAACCTAGTCCTGTCTTCTATCCTCTGAGCAGCAACCAAATCCCCCTTCCGTTCAAAATATTTTATCTGCTCTTCCATTAGAAATTCAATTTCTGAAATAGCATTGTCCAATCTTTCCATCGGAATGGAATAGTGCTCGGCAGGGTGAATCAAGACCACAGGATCTTCTCCTTTTAATTTTCCTTCTAGTGGATCAAACCTAGTTATTCTCTCAATTCGATCGCCCCAAAACTCAATTCGTATTGAGTATTGCCCATAAATAGGATATATCTCAATCGTATCTCCTCTGACTCTAAATTTCCCATGAGAAAAATCAATATCATTTCGCCGATAGTTTAGATTGACTAGATCTCGAACCACCTCATCTCTATCAATCTTCTGCCCTTTTGATAATCTAATGGCCATGTCCTCATAATCTGCAGGATCTCCCAAGCCGTATATTGCAGAAACAGAAGCCACTACGATAACGTCCTTCCTGGTTAATAGAGAATGGGTTGCAGAATGACGGAGGCGTTCTATTTGTTCATTTATCGACGCATCTTTTCCGATATATGTGTCCGTCTGTTCTATGTATGCTTCCGGTTGATAGTAATCATAATGCGAAACAAAATATTCCACTGCATTATCTGGAAACAATGTTCTAAATTCTTCGTATAGTTGTGCAGCAAGTGTTTTATTGTGGGTAATAACTAGCGTTGGAATCCCTAACTTTTCAATTGCCCACGAAACTGTGTTTGTTTTACCCGAACCTGTTACTCCTAACAATATTTGACGTTTCATTCCCTCTTGGAATCCCTTCACAACATTCTCTATGGCATTTGGCTGATCCCCCGCAGGATCAAACCCGGCATCCACACGAAATTCATTCCCATCCAGCCCCATTATCTCACGCTAGCAACTGTAACTATTTCAGACAAACGTTATTCCACTTGATCTACTATTTCTTCAAACCCATTCTTTCAATACGATGGAATCAAACATAGAAGCACATATCCAAGCCCCATCTTCTGTAATATCTGCTATTATGAGGTTTGGAGTCTTCCCATCCATGTCAATAGAAGCCATGACCTCGTGGCCATCTCTGCTTCTTGATACTCCTACCATATCGTGCGAATTGCTGTCATTTGACATAAACCCGTCGAAATACTTTTCCTTACCCACCTTTCACAAGCTAAAAGACAGTAATTAAAATCCATGACCAATATAGACGTTCTAAACGAACTGGCAAAACGCAGGGGATTCTTTTTTTCTGCAAATGATTCTTATGGTGGATTGGCAGGATTTTACGCGTATGGTCCTATGGGCGCCGCATTAAAAAGTAATATTGAAAATTCTTGGAGAACGAAATTTGTTATCGGAGAAGGTCACTTTGAAATTTCAACCCCCACTATCTCCCCTTCCCCTGTATTCAAAGCATCGGGACATCTAGACGGATTCGATGATCTTCTTATAACCTGCTCAACATGCGAAATCTCCTATCGAGCTGACCATTTACTTGAGAGTCAACACACACTTCTTCAATCCTCAGACGTTTCTGCTAAGGAGTTCAAAAAACTCCTCTCTAAATATTCCCTCGCTTGCCCCTCTTGTAAAAATATCTTGGACGATTCAACCTTGCAGGAATTCAACCTCATGTTCGCCACAAAAGTTGGCCCTGGTTCTCAAACCCCCGGATATCTCCGCCCCGAGACTGCACAAGGAATTTTTGTTGAATTTCCAAGACTATCTGATTATGCGCGTGGAAAATTACCATTTGGAGTGGCCCAAATCGGAACTTCTTATCGGAACGAAATTAGCCCCAGAAAGGGACTCACCCGATTGAGGGAATTCACACAAGCAGAATTAGAACTATTCATTCACCCCGCTGACCTTGGCCCAGAAATTACTCCAACAACTACTAAACTCCCTCTCTATTCCGTTTCTCAACAAGAATCAAATGGGAATATCGAATTTGTAACACCCATCGAAGCGATAGATCAAAACATAATTGAAAATCGATGGCTAGCATATTATTTAGAACTCTCTACCAACTGGTATGATTCCATTGGCATTGACCTCACCCGTTTCCGATACCGGCAACATATGCCCAGCGAATTAGCACATTACGCATCAGACTGTTGGGATGCCGAAGTAGAAATCGATGGGGATTGGATCGAAATAACTGGATTCGCACATCGTGGAAATTACGATCTTTCTAAACACAACACCCATTCATCAGCTGATTTTACAATGTTTATTCCTCTCGATGAACCCCAGGAAAAACTACAAACTAATCTAAACCCAGACATGGGTTACTTCGGACCAACTTTCGGAAAATTAACCCCCGAAATACTATCTAAAATAGATGAAATGGCATCGGAAGATTCCACCATTTTTGATTCCCCTGAGTTATCTGTAGAAATCGATGGAACTACACATTCTATTCCTTCAGAATATCTTCATCCTACAACAGAAAAAATCACCGTGACCGGTGAACACATACTACCTCATGTGATTGAACCATCATTTGGCATTGATAGAATTATTTACTCTATACTTGCCCACACTTTCCATGAAGATACGATAGATGGTGAGGCACGGTCCTTACTTTCTCTCCCTTCTTCAATATCCCCAATTTTTGTGGGCGTATTCCCACTACTAACCCGCGATGATTTAGATACGGTCTCACAAGATATAGCTTCCAATCTCCGTACAAGTGGCCTCTCCGTCCTTTACGACGAGTCCGGTAGTATCGGAAAACGTTACCGCCGCCAAGATGAAGTTGGAACTCCTTTTTGTGTCACCGTTGATCACCAATATTTTGAGGATCAAACCGTGACCCTTCGAGAACGAAATTCAGCGATGCAAATAAGGATAGATTTCGATTCTCTGTCTACAATATTGGAAAGTCTTCGAAACGGATCTTCTATCTTTTCTGATCTTAAATAATCCCAACGAATACCTTAACACCACAGGTTTCGAATTTACAAATTGAATTGGCGATGCAAGAAGAGAATTCAGTTAGTGTTCAACACCCACTCATACGTCCGGGTACTCTCGAATCGAGACCGTATCAATTAAAACTCGCCGAAAAATCACTTTCTGAAAATACTCTAGTTTGCTTACCAACCGGTCTCGGAAAAACTGCAATTAGTCTATTAGTAACTGCCCATCGACTAAATCAAAATGGAGGTAAATCTTTGCTCCTTGCCCCCACAAAACCACTCGTAAATCAACACACAAACGATTACCGAAACTGGCTGAATCTACCCGCACCCGATATTGTATCTTTCACTGGAGAAATCCCACCAAAACAACGTAGTGAGCTGTGGGACCGCGCCACTGTTATTGTATCAACTCCCCAGGTTATCCAAAACGATCTAATCAGCGGGAGAATCTCACTCAAGGATGTAGTTCACTGTACCTTCGATGAATGTCATAGGGCAACTGGAAACTATGCCTACACCTATATTTCAGAACGATATGTCGCCGATGCATCAAATCCCCTTTCTACTGGCCTTTCTGCATCCCCTGGAAACGACGTTGAGTCCATTCTTACCGTTTGCAATAACCTCTCCCTTTCAAAAACCGAGATACTCACAGAAGAGGACCCCGAAGTTGCTCCATTTGCCGGGAAAACCAATATCGAATGGGTCAGAGTGAACCTATCCCCCGAGGCAATAGAAATTAGAAACTTACTCCGTAGCCTAATGAAAAAACGTCTCTCCCGACTGGAATCTATCGGAATTTCAGTCCCTTCCTCAAATAGTTTATCTGAGAGCGATCTCCGAAAACTTAGATCCCAAATCCAATCCCAACTCGACGCGGGAAATGGGGATGGTTATGAAGCCCTTTCTCTCCATGCAGAACTTAGAAAAATAAAAGTCGGCATCAACTACGTAGAAACCCAAAGCGTAGATGCATTAAACCAATACCTTGAACGTCAAAAGAATGCATCCCGAACATCTGGGGCTTCGAAAGCAGCTCAAAGATTTATATCCGATCCATTAACTCAGCAAGCAAAACACCTATCAAAAAAATATCAAGGACTTCCCCCAAAATTTGAAACCACCCGCGTTCTAATCGCAGAGGAACTCGGAATTTCCGGCGGTATGCGTGTCATTGTTTTCACCGAATCACGAGATACTGCAGATTCCCTCACTGAATTTTTATCCCCTATTTTTTTGACAGAACGATTTGTGGGACAAACCACTAGGGACGGATCCACTGGAATGACACAAAAACAGCAACACGAAACAATCTCTAAATTCAAGAATGGAGATTTCAACGTCTTAGTTTCAACCTCCGTCGCCGAAGAGGGCCTAGATATCCCCGATGTAGATCTAGTCATTTTCTTTGAACCTGTCCCCACAGCCATTCGAACCATACAGCGCCGCGGTAGAACTGGGAGGGGGACGCGAGGAAAAGTAGTTGTTATTATAGCAAACGATACTCGCGATGAAACTTATTTTTGGATTTCCCGAAAAAGAGAGCAACAAATGCACAACGAACTGAGATCTTTAAGATCTTCCATTGCAAAATTAGACATTAAATTGCCCCCTACGAACCCCCCACCTACTCCACAACCAACACTCACAGACTTTGCTACCACCGATGACCCCACCACCATGGAAATCATCATCGATCAAAGGGAGCTAAACTCTTCAATAACCAAGCAATTATCTTCCAAAGAAAATATACAAATTAAGCTAGAAACCCTCGCAGTAGGAGATTATATCCTCTCCGACCGTGTTGCAGTCGAACGAAAAACGATCGATGATTTCTTAGATACACTTGTTGGGGCCGACCGATCCTTATTTGATCAGGTGAAAAATCTATCTCAAAACTACTCCCGCCCACTCGTTATCATCGAAGGAGAGGGATCTTTATACTCTAAACGGAATATACATCCCAACGCGATCAGAGGGGCCCTGGCCTCCCTCGCAATAAATTTCGGTGCTAGCGTACTGAGAACATCCGACGAAGATGACACCGCACAAATGCTTGAGCTAATCGCACGCAGAGAACAAATTTCTACAGGGAGATCTATACAGATTCACGGATCCAAATCCCAAAAAACCCTCTCCGAACAACAAGAATATGTGGTTTCTTCAATGGCTGAAATAGGCCCAATAACCGCCCAACTCTTGCTATCTCACTTTGGCACTGTCGAAGCTATCATGTCAGCTAGTGAAGACCAACTTCAACAAGTAAAGGGAGTTGGAAAAATAACAGCAGAACGTATCAAGAAAATCACTTCTTCTTCTTACTCCCCGTAACATTTTGACCATTTACATAGGTTGTATTTGAGCCGCCGCTATACCTATGCCCAATCAGACCCACTATCTTTCATGGTAACTGTAATAGCCATGCAAATAGTAGGCGCAGTCTGCGTCATTATAGGAATAGTAATGAATATCGACCCAGTCGGCTTCAACGAAAGAATAATGGGTAAGGTTGTCAAATCAGCCGTTAAACCCCTTGCTGGCCTGAGGCTCCCACTCGGAGGTAGTCTCATGGCCATTGGTATTATCAATCTCTACTGTAGTTTGACGATAACGAGCAACGATGCGCTGAAATCCATCCTTCTTGCAACCGCAATTGGGTCAGTAGTTATAGCGGCTACTGTCATTTCTGGAAAACTCCGTGGTTTCAGTGACTCAATCCCACCAATTCCAATTGTCGTGTTAACCGTTCTGACAGCCATTTGTCTCTATGCCTCCTTGATCGCATAGCCAGAATATAGACTACTCCAAAAATGGGGCGGCGGGGGATCAAGATTTTGTAGGCCAAATATTGGACCTACTATGAAATTCGATCCACCCTTCTACTCCCTGCTCCATCTCTACTATTTCCATTAAATAAATTCTGTAATAGTGGACAACATATCTCTATTGCACTATGTCCCTTTTATTAGTTTCACTCAACCAATTTCATCCATAACTCGAAGCACTTCCGTGGCTTCTTTTATCGCACTTAAGTATTCTTTCATTTTTCCTATATCTTCTTCTTCTTCTACTTTTTTTGTGAGGTCTTCTATCTTATCTAGTATCGCAGAACGAGCCCCTGTTAGGTTCTCTCCTTTCCTCTCTCGTTCAACTTGACTACTCTGATTATCTACATCTTTTCCAGTTGTAACCTGTTCTCCATTTTTGCAACTTGGACAAAATTCTTTCCCCTCCTGACGAAAAATAGGATCTCCACACGCTTTGCAGTGCTTTCTAGTCATAGTTGCACCTTGCAACAAAAGAGAACTCATCACCCGCGCCGATTCCCTGCTTTTGGCTTCTTTTTCAAATTGCAAACGAAGTTTTTCCCTTTCCGCTTCTTTATCAATTTTTGCCATTGATATCTCTAAAAATCCATCGGCACAAAAAACCTCCGAAGAGCCAGTTATTCCTCCGTTCCTTTCCGAAGCGTTTTAAATATTTGACTGAGTTGTTTCTGATAATGGCAAAAATTTCTATCATTGGAGCAGCAGGAACGGTGGGCTCCTCATTTGGATATCATTTAGCAGTTCAAGCAATAGCAGACGAAATAGTGTACGTCGATATCCCCTCGAAACACTCTTTCACAGTTGGACAAGCAGAGGACACAAACCATGCCCTTGCCTATCATTCCGACACCAATGTCTCCTGTGGGGACTACTCAGACACAGAAAATTCCGATATCATAGTCATAACTGCCGGAAAACCAAGACAACCTGGGCAAACTAGAATCGATCTAGCTGCTGATAATACCGCCATTTTAGATTCTATTATTAATTCCCTTTTAGAATACAACGACGATTTTATATCGATTATAACAACCAATCCTGTAGATTTACTAAACCGATATGTATTCGAATCAGGCGACCGCCCTCGGGAAAGTGTACTAGGGTTTGGAGGCATTCTTGATTCCGCACGATTCCGTTACACACTTTCTAAAAATCTCTCTCTCCCTGTCACTGACATTGACGCAACAATTTTAGGTGAACATGGTGATTCCCAAGTGCCTATTTTTTCTCAAATCAAACTCCCTGGAAACACCACTCCTACATTTTCAAACTATGAAAAAGAAGCCATTCTCTCTAGCTTAAAAGAATCTGCAATGCGCGTAATTGAACAGAAAAAAGCCACCCAATGGGGACCCTCCGCGGGATTATATCACATGGTGGCTTCCATCATAGAAAACAATAATCAGACCTACCCTTGTTCCGTGGTCCTCGACGGAGAATATGGTTTATCTGATGTTAGTCTCGGTGTTCCCATCCATCTTGGCCCCACTGGAATGAAGGACATTCTTGAATGGGATCTATCTACCCCTGAGGCAGATGCTCTCAAAAAATCAGCAGAAAAATTAGCTTCTGAGTACGCCCTTTTAAAATAATTCACCCGAATTCTTCATACAACCCGATTCCCCGCGTCATCATATAATTTTATTGCATCGACTGGACAGACCCTTGCAGCCATTTCCGCCTCAAATTCTTCTCCTTTTGGGACTTCCATTATGAATATGTCTTCTCCTTCCTCTATTGAATCTCTTAAATCTGCTTTTCCTTGTTTAAGATTTTTCTGAAATCCTTCCCACTCATGAACACATTGAAACATCCCTGTGCACGTATATCGATCAAATTCTATTTTCATATTTACCCTTTCGTCTTAGTTTGTCTTATGTATACCGAGATTTCGCAACCAATATCAAAAAATTATATCCACCATACTCATTACTTCTGCTAACTTCTTATTATCAACAGACGTGAATGTAGATGACCTATCTGATCTGCCTAATAATGCAATAGATCTGCTCAAATCTAGCGGAGTACACACACTCTACCCTCCTCAAATAATAGCCGTCGAAGCAGGAATCACTCAAGGAAAAAGTGTAGTAGCCAGTGTCCCCACCGCCAGTGGGAAAACTTTCATAGCCGAATTAGCAATGCTTTCGACAATAGCTCGTGGGGGGAAGGCACTCTACATAGTCCCCTTGCGAGCCCTAGCCAATGAAAAAAAACAAGAGTTCGATAGATTCGATGCCATTGATATATCCGTAGGAAGCTCAACCGGGGATTATGAAAGCACCGACGATTGGCTAGCAACCAAGGATATCATAGTTGCAACTTCTGAGAAAGTAGACTCTTTAATTCGAAATTTTGCCCCTTGGATTTCCGATTTAACTTGTGTTGTCGCAGACGAAATCCATCTCTTAGACGATGCTTCTAGAGGACCAACTCTAGAAATGACTTTGGCAAAACTGATTCATATCAATCCCAATATACAAATAGTTGGCCTATCCGCAACCATCGGGAATGCCAATCAAATCGCAACTTGGCTCGACGCAACCTTGATTACATCATCATGGCGACCCATCTCTCTACGAACTGGTGTTCACCATGATACTTCTATCCATTTTGATGATGGAACTACTCGTGACATTCCTAAAAAATCCAATCCAGTCGAGGACATAATCCACGATGTCCTACAAGAAGATGGGTCTGCTCTAGTTTTTGTAAGTTCTCGCAGAAATGCAGAATCTGCAGCAAAAAAAATAGCTAGTGTGACTGATGGTTTTACCAACGAAACCAAACCAAATTTAATTGAACTAGCAAACCAAGTCCGGGACGAAGGTGAAACCCAATTGGCAAACACATTGGCAAATTCCATTGAAATGGGATCTGCGTTTCACCATGCTGGGTTGGTAAATAATCACCGCAGATTAGTTGAAAAGTCCTTTCGAGAACGTACAATAAAAGTTGTATGCGCCACCCCTACCCTGGCAGCCGGTGTCAACACACCTAGTAGACGTGTTATAGTCCGAGATTGGCGTAGATACAATTCTTCCCGTGGAGGCATGGAACCACTCTCTGTCATAGAGATGCATCAAATGTTTGGTCGGGCCGGTCGGCCTAACTTAGATCCCTATGGAGAAGCAATATTGTTAGCTTCGACACCCGATGAATTCAATGAACTTTTCGATCGATATATCGGGGCAGAACCCGAATCTGTCGAATCAAAGTTAGCTGTAGAACCTGCTTTAAGAACTCATATTTTATCGGCTATAGCTACTGGATTTGCCACCACCACGGAAGGGCTCCTAGACTTTTTAGACGGAACTCTCTACGCGACACAAGCCACCGATACAAGAAGATTAAACTTTGTCGCACATTCTGTGCTTGAATATTTAGAGGTCAATGGATTTTTAACTATGGTAGACGGCGACCTCTCCGCTACAAAAATAGGAGAAGAAGTCTCTCGAATTTACCTCGATCCAATGTCTGCAGCAGAAATAATTTATGGACTAAAAACTTCTGAAAATCCTAGCTCGTTGGCTCTATGCCATCTCATCAGCCGTACTCCTGATACTTACCCATTATACCTCAAATCTGGAGACCGAGAATTTTATTACCAATTGGCATATGAATCCCAATCAGAATTATTGGGATCTTCACCCTCCGAATTTGACCCCCACTGGGAAGATTGGCTATCCGCCCTTAAAACAGCAAAAATGATAGAAGATTGGGCTGAAGAAACAGACGAAGAAACAATTACCAAACGCTATCGAATGGGCCCTGGAGACATACGTGCTAAAATAGACACCGCAGATTGGCTACTCCGGGCAGCAGAGAGGCTTGCCATCTCTTTAGATCTACAATCCACTTCCACTATCCGAAATCTACAAAGACGGGTCAAATATGGTGTAAAAGAAGAATTACTCGAACTAGTTGCAGTTCAAGGTGTAGGAAGAATTCGGGCCAGGCAATTGTTTAACCACGGAATCCACACACGATCTGATCTGCGCACAGAAGACAAACAACTTATTCTCAATGCTCTTTCTGGAAGAAAACTCACTACCGAACAAATTCTCCGAAACGCAGGACGAACTGACTCTTCATTGGAGAATATCTCTATCAACCGACCATTTTCTTCTATTAAAAACAAAAAAACATCTAACCAGGAAGATGAAGATCAAGCAAATTTAGGAGATTTCAAATGATTCTCATTGAAGGGCACTTAACCGACACAAATACCTCTTCGTTTCTCGAAAATCTCATTGGAATAGCCACTGATCAAGAATGTGTTATTCAATCATTCGACGCGCGGTATATAGCCGGAAAATCCCATCTAATTCTAGCAACAGAATATTCCAAAAGGGCATTCGAACGTGGAGATTCAATTGCAAAAGATCCTGCAGTAGAGCTTCTTTTATACGCTTCTGGAAGGCGCCAAATAAACCGTGCGATGGAGATGTGTATCGGCCCCAAAACCACCGATGTAGTAATAGCGATTTACGGAGAAAAAGAGACCATTTCTTCCGATTTACTACAGGAATTAATTCTACCCTCTGATGTGGTAAACCCCACTAAAAACCTCGAATTGCTTTGTACTTTTTTCGACATAACCAAAGAAGAACTTGAAGTTTCCTCTGCTGATATAGAATCATTAGTACTCGAACGTGTGGCACTCCTCAATCTATCTAAATAACCCTCTTTTCATTTCCTGTAGTTTTATGCACTAGCACGTCGTATGGGGGTCAGGTAAAATTCATGCACCGTTACACACAACAAATCTTATTCGCTATAGTTATGTTACTAATAGATCTCCTCGTACTGCTTCCCCTTTTCATCTTCCGCGTCAACGGAATCGCTGGATATGGTGGCTGGGGATATCCTGGCCCAGGGGTCATGTTTGTAAATGTCTTACTCATTTGGCTCCTTTACATTGGAATCTTCAACGTTTTCTTGGCGGATTATGGAGGAAACATAGGAAAGAGTGTTACAAAAGCTCTCTTCGACAAATTTCTATGATACTTCGCCCGACGTATTCCCTCTCTATTCTTAATTAGAAACACCCCCCATGACAAATTCGATAGGATCTCGGATTCCTTCAAAATTAGGGGAAATATTTGTCACTGGATCTGGCAATTTCGTTGATGATATGGCGTTCCCCGGAATGCTCCATGCGCGTTTTGTTCGTTGCCCACACCCACACGCAAAAATTGTTTCAATAGATACTTCACATGCTCTTTCTATCCCTGGAGTTGAATTGGTTTGGACCTGGAAGGACCTATCACCTTATCTAACCTCTAATCATTTTGGGCATGATGTCCTCGATGAAGAACCTCTTGCTACCGACCGAGCCCGTTACGTAGGCGACGAAGTTGCTATAGTTCTAGCCCAAGACGCTCACACTGCACTCGAAGCATCTGAAGCTGTTAGTATAACCTATGATCTCCTTCCTGCAGTCACTAGCGTTGAAGATGCCCTTTCATCTACATCCCCCTTGCTACATCCCCGCCTAGATGAAGATCCTAGTTCGTCTGTCAAAGGAAACTTATTACATTCCTTTTCAATTAGAACCGGAGATATCCCGGCAGCTCTAAAATCCCCTCATGTTTCTGTATCTGGGTCCTTCAAAACTAACCGAACTAGTCCATCTGCACTCGAGCCCCATGGAGTCATAGCCAGCTACACACCGGGAAGGGAACTGGCTATTCATTCTCCCAATCAAAAACCCCATTCGATGGTAACTAACTTAGAAACTATATTTGGGTTTGAACCCGGGTTTGTCACCTGGAATGTACCCGACATTGGGGGCTCTTTTGGTACTAAAGCAGAATTACTCTCTCATGAAATTTGCGCCGCTGCACTTACACTCGCAACCCGTAAACCTGTAAAGATAATCCTCGATCGATTAGAAGAATTACAGACGGGAAGGGGCCGACCCGAAGAACATTTTAATGCGTGCTTAACCGCGGATAAAAATGGTAATTTTATATCACTCACAGTTGAAATGATCCAAAACACCGGAGCATACGCTTCATACGGTATCCATACTTCTGAAACACCCGGACTTCTTGCAGCCTGTCCTTATCTAATCGAACATCAACATATATCTGGCAAAGTCGTCTACACAAATGTAGTACCATCTGGGGCTGTTAGGGGGTTCGGCGACTCTCAATATACTTTCGTCAGAGAACAACTAGTTGATGCAATCTCTAGAAAACTCAATAGAGATCCCATTGATTTAAGATTGCAAAATATAGCCACAAAAGATCAAATGCCAATTACAACGGCAACTGGAATTAAATGGAGAAACACGGATTTACCTTCTTGTATTACTGCAGTAAGGGATTCACTTTTACCACCACCCACTCCTCCTTCAAACAATAAACTTCGAGGCATGGGAATAGCTGTTTCTGTCAAACGAAATGGAAAAAAAGGTGCGAACTCTGATTTCTCTAAAGCTACTGTTGAGGTCAATAATAAAGGCACGGTTTACATATACTCTGACGTTATCAGCGTTGGCCAGGGGACAGAGACTGGCCTTGCTCAAATAACATCAGAAATTTTGGGAATTTCTCAAAAGAGAATAAAAGTTATAACTGGAAACACGGATACAATTGCAGATGGGCATGGAGTAGGCGCCGATAGAGGCACGGTCTTCATTGGAAGTGCCACTGCAAAAGCCGCAGAAAATCTTCGAGAAAAAATTATCAAAATCGCATCTAATTTCTTACAAATAGAACCTAAACATGTAACCCTTTCTTCTGATAGGATCTTCGATGCATCCAACCCTGACAATGGAATGGAATTCACAGAATTCGCTCGCCGCGCTAGATTCGACGACCCCTCTACTAAATTAAATCAAAACGAAACTGGGGTGTCCCTAATAGGACATGCAACTTTCGAAAGCTTAGAAGCACAAACCGTAGATCCTAAAACCAGGTTGGGGAACGTTTCTCATACTTACACCCATTCTGCTGTCGGAGTAATTGTAGATGTAGACCTAGGTACTGGGGATATCGACATACTGGATATATGTGTTGCAGAGGATTTGGGTTGTGTAATTAACCCCCTTTTAGTCGAGGGACAAATTCAAGGGTGTATCGGCCACGCAGCAGGGGATGTTTTTCTCGAGAACTTTACGTACGACTCCCATGGACATCCTCACAATGGAACTCTAGTTGACTACCACCTTCCAACTACTATAGACGTACCCTTGCTAACTAAAATGCATAAAATTGAATCTCCCGATCCTGCCACCTCCCATGGCCAAAGAGGAGCTGGAGAAGGTGCATTATTACCATTCCCCGCTGCGATAGCAAATGCTATTCATGATGCCACAGGTGTTCGCTTCAGAGAGCTACCACTCTCCCCTCAAAAAATTCTCCCCTCTCTTATAGACCATGGGTTTTCAACCCACAAAAAATCATAGTTTACTGCTTTAATTTTATTCCACCACATGAAGAGACAAGAACGATTCCTTGTCTGATTCATGATAGATAGTATTGGTGGCAATCTGCATATCTCCCATTGCTGCATCACAGGGGTGAACTTCAGTATTTGAATTCCTATCCCACCTTGGAAAACTACTCGAAGAAATTTCCAATCTAATTCTATGACCTGGCTTAAATGTATGGGCAACATGCCACAAATCCACAGAGATCTCATAAACATCTCCTGGCTGCATTAATGTAGCTTCTTCCATTGAATCTCTATATCTAGCTCTCAAAATACCCTCTGTAACATTTCCACAGTACCCATTTGGTTCCACGTCTACTAGTTTAGCTGTGAAATCTGTGTCCACTGCCGAACTTGATATGAATAACTTTGCCTCAACAGGACCTGCTATCGTAACCGCCCTATCCAAACGTGGTGTTGTGTATACTAACACATCTTCCCTTTCTTCAACAACTGACTGATCTTTTACCCCTGCCTCTTGCACCTCTGGCATTTGAATTCGACCACCCATGGTTGGAACTGGATCAAGTGGATCATACTGGTAACTATCTGGACATTGCACATCTGGGGTATTCAACAACAAGGTCCCATTCCCAAACCTCGTATTTGCCTGTCCAGCGCTATGCAAATAATATTTAATATCTCTGCCCTCTGGGGGCCACGCATCCGCGTTGGTCCACTCTCTAGATCCTATATCAAAATAACGAACAAGAGGCAGTTCTTTGAGTTTCTCAGTTTCTCCTTTCAACCACGCGTCAAACCACGAAAATATAAATGGTCCAACAAAACCTGCAGCGCTGGACGCTATAGGTCCAAATACTTTATCCCCGACCCTATCATTCGCATATCCCATATATGACTCATGGGCCCATGGTCCAATTAACAACCTTTGTTCATTTTTCGGAATATCCTTTCCACTTTCTTGCAAAGCGTTGTACATATCTATATGGCCTCTAGAAAAGAGATCTTGCCACCCTGTTATATCTAAAGTTGGAGCGGACACGGCAGATGCTTTCTGCGTTGCATCAATAGATTTCCAATACTCATCATAGGTTGGATGATCCAACCAATCTTGATAGTAACTCACTAATTCTCTTTCCAATCCTGGAGCATTTCTGTGTGGCAAATAAGACATACTTTCTTGCAAATGAGCGGCCGCATAGGTCAGATGTTTTTTTGCTATTTCTCTCTTACTTTCCTCCAACCCCGACACCGCCCCCAAAGCCAATTTTATTGCCCATCTGTGGTTAAATCCCAATTCAAATGCCCCACCTGTATATGTCCAACCTTGATGATAATTAGCTCCCGTTAGATATGCAACAGCGGCTTCCAAATGAGGTGGATTTGAAACAACAGCCTGCCTGACAGTAACGCCGAGATATGAATTTCCATATATCCCCACTTTCCCATTACACCATTCTTGTTCGGCAACCCACTCAACCGAATCATACCCATCATCCGCTTCGGTATAAAACGGAACGAATTCTCCATCTGATGTAAATCTCCCCCTGGTATCTTGAACAACAATTACATAACCACGCTCTGGTCCCTGGATGGGATTTACCATCGGGGCCCCTGTGGACTGAGCACTAGATTTATTGTATGGAATGCGTGTTAGCAGAGCTGGGTATTCTCCATCTTCACTAGGTCGATAGATATCTGCTCTAAGAATAACCCCATCTCTCATGGGTATCGGCACATCACGTTCTACATAAAATTGCATATCGTGAAAAAGACCTTCCCGAGTCTTATACTTGTATATGCCTACTTAAGGAGCGGAAGAACTTCTTCCCCTATCAAATCCATGCAATAATCATAATCGTGCAATCTAAAACGAAGGTCAAAGACAATATGATCAACTCCGGCTTCAATAAATTTCCCCACTTCTTGTGCAATATCTTCTGGTGTTCCTGCCATAATTACTCCTTCCAAGTCTTCTAGATTCTCGAATTTTCCCGATTTTGGTTTGAGCCACCACCTCTGATTATTTGCAGCATTTAGCAACCCTTCTACATTCACAGGTTCCAAAGCCTTCTCCCGTGTCGTATCTGGGCTGGTGGGGGGCACCACTCCCACAGTTGGCATATCTTTTCCACTCTCATCTGATAATTCTCTCAATTGGCGCATTCTCACTCTAAATGTAGGGATGGTGATTCTCCCTGGAAACCACCCGTCACAATATTCAACCGCCCTTCTCGCAGACGCTGGTGTAGACCCTCCATACCAAATAGGTATTTTCCGCTTTGGTCTTGGGGCAATTCCCAATCCTTCTACTGGAAACAATCTTCCATCATAGGTTATTTCATCATTTTCCCACGCCAATCGCATAATTTCAACCGCTTCTCTCACAGCATCAACTCTATCATCTAAACCCAATCCTACTAGCTCGAATTCATCTTTAAACAATGTCGCACCTGCTCCCATTCCTGCAATAACTCGACCTTCGGATAACCAATCCAAACTAGCAAATAGATGTGCCATATACAATGGATGTCTCCACGGAACTGCAACGGCAGTTCCCAATTTTAATTTTTTAGTCGCCGCTGCCAATCCTGCTAATACAACAAAAGGTTCCACCATTGTGGCACTCGATCCTTCAAATCCGTGCCCATGAAACCGTAAGAAATGATCTCTAACCCACACAGAATCAAATTCTAGTTCTTCTGCTCTTTTTGCCCCTTCTATCAACGACGAAGCAGACGCATGCTCTCCAAAATGTGGTAACAATAATCCATAACTAACTTTTCCCATGTCCGACTATTTGACGACTTGTATATCTATTTCTTTGCTTTGTGCTCACACATCTAGATATACTGTTTGCTCTTCTACCACGACTTTGTATGTTGGAATCCTTATATCTGGATCCCCTGCATGCTTCCCGGTTTTAATATCATATGCCCATCCATGCCAAGGACATATTACCACATAATCCTCTGTGAAATATTCCTCTGGAAGTTTTCCAAGAGGTGGGACGTCTCCTCCCACTCTTTTTCTTATATCTCCTGTACACACCGGGCCCCTTTGATGGCAACAAGAGTTAAGCAGTGCATAAAATTCCCCATCTATGTTAAATATCCCCACTTCGACCCCTTTCACTTTAACCACTTTACCCCCTCCGTGCTCTACTTCTTCTACTTTACAAACCTCAATCATACTCCAAAGACCTCCTCTGCATTTTTCCCTAGTATCCCCTCCTTTTCCTCCTCTGTTAAAAACGCCAGTTCATTTATCGCACTTGGATCATCAAAATCTTCGTGAGGATAATCCGACGCATACATAAGACGATCCGGACCTCCAATCATTTCGATAACATATTGTAGATATTTCTTATCTGGAACTATTTCCATCGGCTGAGTTCCATAATAAAATTCTTTCATATATTCTGAAGGGCGTTTTCTCATTAACACAGCCTCATCTTGCATTCTAAGATATTCCATGTCCATCCGATACATCATCATTGGTATCCAAAACAAACCAGTCTCTTGAAATACAAAATCTAGTTTGGGGAACTTCTCAGGAACTCCTTGGGAAACAACATTCGCGATAGTTGTCATATTGTCAAATAAAAATCCTAGTGCATGCGTCTCCATTATTGTTGTAAAACCCGATAACCATCCAAAGTTATCTAGAGTCGCACTTCCACCATGGAACAACACGGGCAAATCCGCACGTTGGCACGCATCGTAGATCGGATCATATTTCCTGTGTCCCATCGGAGGCTCAATCCGCGCTGTTAGCACACAAGCACCAATAATTGCTTTTTCACTAGCATAGTCATCTATGAGTTCTGCAGCCTTAATCGGATCATTATATGGAACCGGAATTGACATATACATGCCCTCATCAGCGTCCGCTATTTTATCAAGCATATACCGTATATACGCCTCCGAAAATTTCGTCTGGCGCTTGTCTTCCTCTAACATAGCAAATGTGAGAATCTGTTCAGATAACAACAATATTTTGTCAAAGGACATTTCTTCCATTAACTGCACAACTCCCTCCTTTGTATTGAAATCTACATCACGTCTCTTAATACTAGGATAATTAAACCCATCTGGTCTTGATAGGCTCGGCCAAAATGATATGGGAACGCTCCTGTTGGCTGTACTCCCATACTCAAATTTTAATTTCCACGGATCGTCGTCATCAATATAATCCACTATATCATACAACGTCTCTACGTAGTGGGCATCCGTATCAAAAATGGTCTTTCCACCTATTGCCATACCGATCTATTGGATCTTGAAATACCAAATATAAGTCGATTCAGTCATCCAGGAAGATTGGCCATTTCTTGGATGCAATATACTATTTATATATCAATCTGAAAATTTAACATGTATTACCGCAGGTTTCCCATTCTCAGTCGCTTCTATTGCTCCTCCCAGTGCAGCCTCTAACTGATCTAATTCAGCAACCGATTCAGTGTGACTACCTACAATTTGCGACGGGGCTGTAAAGTCAATCGGGTGATTAAATCTACTCTCTGGAATCCCATCTTGAACAGCTATTCCTTCGGGATGAGTTCTCTTAGTTGAACCTCTAACCGCATTCCATCCTTCATTATCATACACCACCGTCAGGGTAGGAACTTTCCTCTCTGCAGATAGCCACGCCGTAACTGAAGGGTGTGTGAAAAGATATGCACCATCTCCTACCAAACACCAAGTTTCTCTATCTGGAAATGCCATCTTAGCCCCCACTGCAGCTCCCCCTGCAAACCCAAGCCCAGATCCATATTTTGCAATATAACTTCCTGGATTGACCAACTCTAAATTATTTAGTATTCCTCCTGTGCTAGTTGTGGCATCCGTTACTACCATTGCATTTTTGTCCTTCACTCGATTTATGACTGCAGAAATAGTTGCAGAGTTTAATTTGTTATTCTTAATTTGTTCATTAACACTTTCTTTCCGTTTTTCCCGTTTTTCCCCACTGAAACTTTCCCAAAACAGACGTCCACTTTCACCATCTGCTGGATCTAACTTTTCAGACACCAATTTTAGCGTTTTAATAGGATCTGCAGCTATTGCCATATCCACTTCAAAATCCCAATGTGGGTATGTGTGCTTCAGTGGATTATTTTCAATTTGAATTATTGGAATTTCTTTAGCCGGAGCTGAAATAGAGGGAACCCATGGGACATCCGTATCGGCTAATATTATTAAATCGGTATGATCAAATACATCACCTGGAACGAAACCCACATGCTGCGGATGATTTCGTGGAAAATTCAACACACATGGTGCATGTTCAACTACCCCTGTCCCTGAAACTTCAACAAATTCTATCAACGCAGAAACATTTTCATTTACAGGGGGCTTTCCCATCCGACTGGTAATTATTACTGGACGCGCTGCCGATTCCACAAGTGAAGAAATATCTTTCACAGTCTTTTCGTATGCACCTGTCGTTCTAATTGAAATTGGACCTCTGGGATCTAATGAACATTTTACTTCTAATGCTTCTCTTGCAGATGTCAAATAGACTGGACCTGCTGGGGGCCCTTTGGATAAAGCAACTGCGCGTCTGATCATAGAAACCGGATTCGCAGGGGGTCTATATTCTGTCACCCATCTGCAGTACTCCCTGACGATATCCGATTGTTGAAAAGTATCCTGTAGATAGTGCACCACATGATCTCTCGATCCAACATGACCCATATCAGTTACCGGGGCCAACCCCGATATTATTACCACTGGAATATTCGATCGGTGGGCATTGTGCATTGCCGCACCTAGATTTTGAGTTCCTACATCTACATGAACCAACACCGCCTGAGGCTTCCCAGTTGCAGCCGCATATCCATGTGCGGCACTAAGTGCAACAAATTCATGGGGACAAACAACAATTTCTGGCATCTTTCCATCCCCTCTTCTGATCTTTGCAGCCGCTTCTATCAGTGGAGTATGATCCGTCCCATAATTAGCAAACAAATACTCTACGCCCTGGAGAGACAATGAACGAAGAATAGCTTCAGCAGCAGTAATTTTCTCTTTTTTTGAGCTCATCTTTGACTATATTAGTATCTTCACTTGTTTATCACTTCTGCGACATCGATCCCCCAATCTCATCAGGATATTTTTGGGATTCCTCTCTAGTTTTCCGTGCAACAAGCGACGCTACCGCCATCGAGCCCCTGTCCACTCTTCGAATTCCCTCCTTATAATATAAGATTGTTAGTTCTCCGAAATGGTTCAGCAGCTCATTTGATTTAAATCGATATTTATCTTTACTTGGACCTCTTTCCACCTGATTTTCTGTTCTAATGTGGTGCTCGTATATGATCATTCCTCCAGGTTTCAGTGATTTCTTAATTGTTTGCATCATATTTTTTTCACAAAAAAAGAAGTCAACGACGATCACATCATATTCTTCCTCGGCAAACTCAAATTCATCAATATCTGCCAATATCCAATTAACATTCACTCCCGCATTTTCCCCTCGCTCCTTTGCCCTTGACAAAGCAATAGTAGAAACATCTATTGCATCCACCTCGTAACCCCTCTCTGCCAAATACACAGCATTCCTCCCATTTCCACAAGCCACTTCCAAACAACGTTTACCGTTCGCTTCTATCCCTTCTATTGCTATCTTTATTAGAGAAGAAGCTTCACTCCTCGGACGATATTCCCCCGATAAATATCTTTCATTCCATTTAGCACCTTGATCACTTTTATTTGTCATTTCTTGCCATTCTTTCCGATAAACCAATTGTTTCTTGTACCATTTCTTCTATTCTATTTTTCACCTCCGGGTTCTCCAAATCAAAACCCTCGCCCCCAAAATCAGGTTCTACCGCGAAGACGCTCGTATTAGCAACTTCCACCCCCAGATAAACAAACACTGGCCTCAATTGCGAGTCAATTATTAAATTATGCTGTCTATTCCGCCCAGACATAACAATACCGGCGACTCTTTTTTTCTTTTTGAATTCTTGCCATGGTGTGTGGTCAATAAGATTCTTAAGTGCCCCTGAAATTCCTAAAAAATATACTGGAGAACCAATGAAATAAATATCTGCATCAAGATACTTCTTTACAGTCTCCTTAGCCACCTCGTTCCATTCATTTTGATCTTTACTCCTGAAAACTGGCAGTTCTATACTCCCTAGATCTATATTCTCATACTCTAAATTTTTACTTTCTAACACTTCTCCCACATACTCCATCAACGCCCTAACTCTAGATGGCTCCCGTCGACTCCCACAAATCACTGCGATGTTACCTGGATTAGTAGATCCCATACTAGCGATATATGGTTTCATCCCTTTTACCTCTTCTTCATATTTTTTTGTCAATCCAGAACAGTAATCTTTTCACCCATTCGAATAAGATTTCTTTCACAGATACTCGTATAAAGTATATAATCGTGAAACAAAAAACCACCCCCGAAGTCAATATAGGTCTTGTTGGCCACGTCGACCATGGGAAAACAACACTAGTAAAAGCCCTGTCTGGAACTTGGACCGACCAGCACTCTGAGGAATTAAAACGTGGCATTTCGATCCGACTTGGTTATGCAGACGCAACTTTTAGGAAATGTCCTGAATGTGAAGACCCAGCTTCTTATCTCTTAGCCGAAACGTGTCCTCATCATAATAAAAAAACGGATCTTTTACGCACTGTTTCTTTCGTAGATGCACCTGGCCACGAGACCCTCATGGCAACCATGCTATCTGGCGCGGCTCTTATGGATGGGGCAGTATTAGTTGTCAGCGCAACCGAATCTGTACCTCAACCCCAGACAGAAGAACATCTAATGGCCCTAGAGACCATTGGAATATCAAACATAGTCATTGCACAAACTAAGATAGATCTAGTCGACTTGGAAACTGCCAAAGACCACTACGGAAAACTTAAAGAATTCTTTTCTGGAACCATAGCTAAAAATGCACCTATAATTCCTATTTGCGCTGATCAAAATATCAATATAGATTCTCTCATTAAATCCATAGAAGAACACATCCCAACACCCAAACGAGATGGTAAATCCCCGCCTCTAATGTACGTGGCCAGGAGCTTTGATATAAATCGCCCCGGCGCAACCTGGGATCAATTAGTCGGAGGTGTTTTAGGAGGAAGTCTTGTCCAAGGACAGTTCTCTGTTGGAGACGAATTAGAAATTTCCCCTGGGCGACGCATATCCACTTCAGGTAAAGTTGAATATCTTCCCATCATCGCAACAATAAAATCCATCCGAGCTGGTAATTCATCTCTTGACGCAGTTGGCCCCGGAGGACTCATAGGAATTGGAACCGGACTAGATCCTTCCCTTACAAAAAGCGACGGTTTGACTGGAAGATTGGCAGGAAAACCAGGAACCCTTCCTCCTCTTTGGGACTCCTTTACCATGGATGTAGAACTTCTAGATCGTATTGTTGGTACTCCCGAATCCGGGGAAGTTGGCCCAATAAACACAGGAGAAGCTCTGATGCTATCTGTCGGTACCACCACCACCGTAGGAATTGTTACAAGTGCTAGAAAATCTGAGTGTGAGGTTTCACTCAAACGGCCCATAAGTGCACCTCTACAAGCACAAATAGCTATTAGCAGACGTGTTGGTTCTCGTTGGAGGTTGATTGGAATTGGGACACTTTTAAACTGAGTCATGGTTATTGTAGCTCTCGATACCAATGCATTGATGGTCCCCGTCGAACTCGAAATCAGAATATTTGAAGAACTAGAGCTATTACTACCATCTCCCGAATTTGTGATCCCTGAGCCCGTACTCCAGGAACTTTCCTCTCTAAAACATGGAAAGGGAGTAGCTTCTCGTGCCGCCCGTGTCGGTCTCGATTTGGCTAAAATGCGATGTAAAATTATCAAAACAGAGAATGCTGCGGCAGACGAATCATTTTTGGAGCTTTCTTATACTAGTCAAATAGATTACGTTGTAACAAACGATTTGTCCCTGCGCGACAGACTGTTGGGAACTGGTATCCCCGTAGTTGGCGTTAGGGGCCAAAATACGTTACATATCATGGAGCCCTAATATGTTTAAAAAGGTTAGAATAATCGACACAGTAGAAGTACCGCCAGACAAACTCGGAGATGTAAACAAAGATTTAGTCAAAGTGTTGCTTCAAGACAAACTCGAAGGTCGCGTAGATAAATCTGTAGGTAGTGTGATAAGTGTCACTAAAGTACACAATCTCGAAGAAGGTGTTGTTCTCCCTGGACGTCCGGGAGTTTATTACCCAACCGAATTCGATGCTATCACTTTCGATCCATCGATGCAAGAAGTAGTCGATGGAACAGTGGTAGAGGTCGTCGAATTCGGCGCGTTTGTAGGAATTGGTCCTATCGATGGTCTTCTACACGTCTCCCAAATTTCTGATGAATATTTGAGTTTTAATGGAGAAAACCAACAGCTAGCCTCGAACGAGTCCGGTAAATCAATTAAAGTCGACGACCCTGTTCGAACTCGAATAGTAACCAAGAGCATCGACGAACGCAACCCCCGGGAATCCAAGATCGGTTTAACAGCAAAACAACCTGGCCTTGGAAAACACGGATGGCTCAAAGACAAGAGAGAGCGAGAGGCCGAGAGTTAATGCCCGCAAAAAAACGCCTCGCTTGTAGAGATTGTCTCAGAGTCTTAAATGATAAAAAAGCAGAAACATGTCCTTCATGTGGCTCTGCTAGTATCACTGATGATTGGAGTGGATATATCGTTATTATCCATCCCCAACAATCCGACGTAGCAAAAATCATGGGAATAAACGAGCCCGGCCAGTATGCTCTAAAAGTCAGATAACTATTGCCAAATTCAGTCCATCTCCCCCTTCAACTCCGAAATAAATTAAGCGAGCCAATGGGTCCCCTGTATGTGGATATAAACGACTTAATTCCGCATCTAGGATTTCCTATTATCACTATAGGGGATGTAGTAGCTTTCCACTTTGAAACTGCAGGAGTTTCTCCAAATGTATCTATAATTGACCAATTAACAAAACGCGAACCCATTGATTTCCACCCACCTTTTCAAAACATAGATTTTCACATCGAAGTTAAAAATCCCCCCGGCGTTCTGACAGATGAACTAGTCCATGCTATCAACCAATCACTCAATGACCACGATGGACCTTCCCAAATTTTAGTAATTGGAGAAGAAGATCTAGCAACTTTACCTGCAATTATGCTAGCCCCCCTCGAATCTAGTATAATCTATGGACAGCCAGATTTGGGAATGGTTCATATACTCGTAACTTCCGATGCCAAACGAGATGCATGGAACCTACTTTCCCAATTTGACGGAGATCTTGATTCAGTGTTCTCTATGATCACACAATCTGACCTGTAGTGCCTTCGAAATACTTTTGGATGCGACTGGAAAATGTACCCAATAATGGAAATAACTATTTTATCTGAAACTTCCAACCCGTTGTTACACAGGGTAGACGTTTCTTTCCTCATTGACCACACAGACTCAACTCCAAATCGTATTGAAGTTCGAGACAACCTAGCAGCGAGATTGAACAAAAACACAGACGAAGTAATAATCCGAAAACTTAGAACCCAATTTGGAACACGAAAAACCATTGGAGATGCAAAGATTTATGAAAATTCTGATTTTGCTCAGTCAATTGAACAAGATCATATCATCCTTCGAAACCAATCTGACACTGAAGAAACCGAGGAAGAATAAATGGGGGCTCGCAAAAATTATGGCAACGATGGTTCTACCCCCAATGAACATTGCCCAGAATGCGACGATTCTTTTTTAGCAGAACACGACGACCGATTCCACTGCGGAAAATGTAGTTATACTAGATGGAAATAACACCTATTGAAAATTTTCTACACAGAACTCTCAATCAATAGAGATAATCATCTCCCCTTCTTACATCAATAAGAACGGTGCTCTCATTATGACTGTTACTTTGGGCATTGAAGGAACTGCTTGGGCAGCTAGTGCTGCAATTTTTGATTCTAATTCCGACACAGTGAACATAGAGACTCTTCCCTATCTACCCGATAGTGGAGGATTGCATCCCCGGGAGGCAGCGGAACATATGAGAAAAGCATTACCAAAAGTCCTCGAAACTATCTTTACTAACTTAGAAACTCCTCCCGATTCAGTGGCCTTTTCTAGAGGACCTGGACTTGGCCCTTGTCTCCGTATATGTGCAACCGCTGCCCGTGCACTTGCTGGAACTTTCAACGTACCTCTTATCGGTGTTAATCATATGCTTGCCCATCTAGAAGTGGGTAGACATTTTTCAGGATTTTCCACTCCCGTCTGTCTCAATGCGAGCGGCGCGAATGCACATCTTTTGGGCTACCATGATGGCTATTACAGGGTACTAGGGGAGACAATGGATACTGGAGTAGGAAACGCCCTAGACAAATTCGCTCGCCATGTTGGATGGGCACATCCCGGGGGGCCACAAATAGAAAAAACAGCACTAGATGGCAGCTTTTTCGACCTCCCTTATATAGTCAAAGGAATGGACTTTTCCTTTTCTGGATTAACAACTGCAGCAATTGCTGCTTATGACCAGGGCCATCCCATAGAAGACGTCTGCTTTTCACTCCAAGAAACCATATTTTCCATTCTAACAGAAGTTTCAGAACGTGCCTTATCTTTATTACATTGCGACGAATTCATACTCGGAGGTGGAGTTGGAAATAACACACGTCTGCAAGATATGCTAGAAACCATGTGCACCGATAGAGGTGCCCAATTCTTCGCCCCAGAACCACGCTTCCTCAGTGACAATGCAGGTATGATCGCTATTTTAGGATCCTATATGTTCGATGTAGGTGATACAATTCCAATTGAAGATTCCCATGTTCTCTCTAACTTTAGACCAAATACGGTCAAGGTAACCTGGCCCGTCCCTAGTAGATCTCTTTCCACCATCTCCCCGTCTACCATACAAGGATCTGAAGCACTTGTAGAATTCGATGCAAATACTGTGCGGAAACGAAGACTTCCAAAACCCTATCGAAATCCTACCATGGATCTTCGCCTCCGACGTCATCGAACCAATATCGAGGCACGACTTACTCACGAAGCCCGAAAAATAGGTATTCCCACTCCCCTAATCAAAGGCATCGACCCCCTCAATTTCACTCTGGAATTCCAAAAAGTTGGAGACGCCGACCTCTCCGAAGGATTAAATCAACAAAGAGTAGAAAACGTCGTTAATTATTTGTCATTACTCCACTCTTCTGGCATCGTCCACGGAGATCCAACCACTAGAAACATTAGAATCGATTCCACCTCTGATAAGGTGTACCTCATCGATTTTGGTCTGGGATTTCATACAGACAATATAGAAGACTACGCAATGGATCTTCACATATTCAAAGAGAGCCTCGTTGGAACTTCTTCTAACTATGAGGAACTTTGGAATCGTGCTACATCTGTCTACGAGGGTCACGGATCTCCCCATGTACTAACACGTCTCCAAGAAATAGAATCACGTGGCAGATATCTCTAATCATATAATTTACGACGCCTATTTCTCCCCTCGACACTCTCACTGCTCCATGGTGCTTTTTGCTACTACCAACGCCGAAAAAGTTCGCGAGGCACAAGCATATCTAGGACCTGTAGTTGAACAGTTTGATTATGATTATCTCGAATTACAATCTGAGAGTCTATCCGAGATCGCCATCTCTGGTGCCCAAGAAGCCTTCAAAGCCGCAGGTGGAACCCAACCTATAATCACCGATGACTCTGGCATCTTCATCGACGACATAGGTGGATTCCCCGGCCCTTATTCTTCATATGTATATCATACTATTGGGCTCTCCGGAATTCTCACTTTACTCGAAGAATTCGATTCCCCCCGTGCATACTTTAGAACCTCAATCGCATATTGCTCTAAAAACGAAACTGTGGCCTTTGAAGGCTCTATTAGAGGTACCATAGTCCCCCCTCGTGGAACTGAGGGATTTGGATATGATCCTATATTTGAATACAACGGCAAAACATTGGCAGAAATGAATCTAACTGAAAAAAACGCAATTTCTCATCGAGGCAGGGCCCTTTCCAAGCTAGCATCTTGGCTTGATAATGACCCCGTTGAACACCGCGGAGTCAGATAATATTTTCAAATAACTTCACAAAAGCATCTGGTCTTTTAACACTAGTTTCAATTTTTGTTCTAATCGCCACTCCTGCTTTGGCATTAGTCAACCTCTCGTCCCCTGAAATAATATGCTGTGCATTCCCCACATACGCAGAAGCAAGTGCCGGATGATCTCCCTCCGAATGGTCTACAATTTCACACATACTCTCTATGTCTTCTCGCCATTTCTTCGCCAATTCCCCTCCCAACTCTGTTTCAATCACTTTTTGTGCTTCATCTAGTAGGGGAATACTAGCGATAATTACCATCCATGGTGACTTTCGAATGATATCCATCACAATCTTCGCCGATTTCTCTTTTTTGGCATCTTCTGCCAATACTCCCGAATCAACTACAACACGCACTGTAGGTCTACTCATCTCTCTATTTGTGACCTTGCAAATACTTTAACTACTGCACTCCTGCTTCATCTAGTAGGTTTTGGAGGCCCTCTTTTTCGGCCCCACCAACCCCGCGATGCGGACTACGAGCAAACCCAGCAGGTGCACCTCGCATTTCCATTGCTGCCTTCAAACCAGAAATGCCGTATGTCCCCGTGACTCCTTGGTTCAATTTTACTAATCCCTCGTTTAATATTTTGGCATTTTCACTGTCCCCCTTTTTATACAATTGATAAATTTCAGAGCATTTTTCCGGTGCGATATTTGCTAGTGCCAATACACCCCCAGTCGCGCCCATTTCCAGTGCCTGTGCATAAATTCCTCCTGCTCCAACCAACATATCAAAGTCCTTCTCTTTGGTCACCTCAATCTCTTGTTGGAATAAGTCTGAGTTCCCACTAGAATCTTTCATCCCTTTGATATTCTCCCCGTCTGACAATTCCGCTATCGTATCTGGCTCAAGGCTAACGTGAGTAAATTTCGGCACGCTGTACAAATATACTGGGATCGATACCAATTCGGCCAGTTTTTTATAATATATAGCCATGTCTTCTTGACTATGTGAAAAATAAAATGGGGTTACAATTAGCGCAGCATCTGCACCTACTGATGCAGCCAATTCTGTCTGTATGGTACTTTCTCGTAGACCCGGGTGCCCCGTCCCTGCTAATACGGGTACTGAGGCAGATTCTACCACTATTTCGACTACTCGTGCTCTTTCTTCTGCCGTCATTAATTCTGCTTCACTATTCGACCCACAAGGAACAATAAAATCAACCCCTCTCTCTTCTACCCATCCCACCAATTCAGCAAGTTTCGATTCATCAATGTCTCCCTTTTCGTCAAAAGGGGTAACCAATGGAACTCCTGTGCCTTCCATATAGTTTTCTCCTCGCTCCCAGTAAAAAAACACGCGATTGGACCTCACCAAAATTTTTTACACCCATTTTCACTCACCAAAGTTATCTCTATAATTACCCACAGTAATTAATGCCTACCTATAATATTCCACATAGGCTATTATGACATTTTTCCCTCTTCCCTTCAACCCCCATTTTCACTCCGTCCTTTGACCAAATGAATAAAAAAACGATATTTTCTATTCATTCTTTCACGTCCCAGTCTACCTTTTTTATGCATTTTAGAATCAAAACTTGTTTATATATTCCTACCCTTTCAAACATTGATCTCAAATGCCCCCCAATTCTCCTTTTTTAGAGTCGTATAAACCAAACCAGGGCATCGATTTCTCCATTCTCTCGATAGGAAAGTATTTAACCTAATCTGTAGTTTGTTGGGATTGCAGAGAGGAAGCTGAAGAAGTACCTCTGGATCTACAGGTCGGTTTGCCCGACCACAACGGTCCGTTGCAAACAAAAAAAATAATATGACAAATACAAGCAAAAAAGTTCAGGCATTGCTCTTTTCCGCGTTGATGGTTCTTTCCGTCTTCGCTGGAGTTGTTGCTTTCTCTGGATCTGCATTTGGTACCGCCGTAGGCGATGCTGAGTTAGCCGATTCTGGAGTAACATACTGGCAAGGTCAGGACATTTGGTTAGAAAATGGTACCACCACAGCTACTGGTAACACCCTACAAGTACGTGTTGTAGACGACAACAAAGTTGCAGGACTCGTAACTGAGTTCCAGCTCGACGTTAGTTCGGCTACAAAGAACGTAAAGGGAGATACCCAGAGTATTGGTACCGCCTCGATTTCGACTAGTGGTCTTGAAGGATACTACGTCATCACAGCCGGTGGTGAAGGCAGCAAAGTCTTCATCGCTAACGGAACTGGTGAATTGCTATCCGCAACAGGAACTACGAGCGACCAGTTCGTTCACGTTTCTCCCAACACAACACACATTGGGAACGCTAAATTCGAAGTTACAGTACAGACTCTCAGTGTAGAGCTAGATGACGATTCAATCGACTCTGGTTCAACAACTACACTTGACATAACATCCAACCGTGGCGAATTCCAGATAAGAGTCTCTTCACCTGAATTAGATGAAGATGATCTTTCTGACATATTCGACGCGACTTCATCTACTAACGATGTAGTTAATTCTTCTAAAACAGATGAAGACGACGACGGTAAGAATGACCGTGAGTCCATCCTCATTAACGTAGAAGCCGGCGAGAAAGTTCAAGTTGAATTTGACGGCGATTTCGATGATGATGGTACATACACATTCGATGTAGAAGTTGTTGACACCGACGCAGAAGCAACCGCAACAATCACTGTTCGCGATGCCGACCCAACATACACATTCAGTCAAAGTGTATTCAGTGAAGAACGTGGTGACGTTGCAAACATCCAAATCGATATGGTTGACGCAACAACAGCCTACGTGTTCATTGGTGGCGAAGACGTCAACTACTTAGAAATGATCCAAGTGACTGACGGAGGAGACAAAGACGGTAAAGTCAACCTCTTGATGAACACTTACAACGTTGGACGAGCTGCAGGTTCGGTTACTCATAAAGAGTCTCCAGACCGAAAATCGTTCACCGCAACAAACGGAACTGGTTACACAGTAGACGACTCTGATGACTCCATCACGAGTTCTACCCGTTACAACACCAGTACCACAACAACCGGACTTGACATTGACCTCGTTCTCAGTGATCCATTGTCCACAGGAAACTATGACCTCCGAGTCTCCTCATCCTCAACCATCAGCGCAGCTGGTGTAGTTGCAGATGAAGAAGACGTCGCAACATTGGCTCTAAATTCCCGTTCGACAAGTGGAATCAGTCTCCACAGAGCTCCTGAGAGTGATGCAAACAAATTCGATCCAGATGACGACTGGGGCGACACAACAGAAGTTGCCGATGGTGGAAGCTTATCTCTAGAAGATCTGCTCATCGTTAAAGTCGACGTATCTGGTGTCTTTGGACACGTTACCAACAAGGACCTAGAAACAGTTCTTGGTGGTGTCGCAGCCGACTCCGGTAAAGCTCACGGAATGAACTTGACAATCAAACAGACCGACGCTGTCAGCAACCAGGATGCAATTGTATTTGCCCTAACCACTGACGACGCAGCAGCCGCCAAAGCTCAGTTGTACACTGACGCAGACGAAAACACATTCTATGTGGTAATCGACTCGCAAGATGCTACAACGACCAATGGTTCGCTAGCAAAAGGTCAAGATTACAAGGTCACTTTCTTCATCGATGAATTCAACCCATACGTTGATGACGACGATGAGGACGACAACAAGAAAGAGATAGAATTCAACTACGTCAAGGAAGAGGCAACCGTCTCTGGCCTAGATGCAGATGATGATCTCCGAATTCAACCAGAAGCTGCAAGTGTCATATCCGGAACTGCATCTGTCGCTCCAGGAACCGAACTCTCTGTTAGAGTCCGAAACACTGGCGACGATCCATTCCTCAAGACCCAAACAGCCGATGTAGCCTCGGACGGAACCTGGACTACAACATTCGACCTATCTGATGTCGAAGTTGGAACCGAGTTCTCCGTCGTGGTCCTTAGATCCGGTACCGAAATCAGTGACGAAGTAGATGTAGAAGCAGTAGCAGATACTGCAACTCCAACTGCAGAGCCAAAGATCGTTACCCGAACTATCGAAGTTATCCGCGGTACTCCAACACCTCAAACCATTGTAGAAGTACAAGTTGAGGTTCAGGAACGAACCGTTGTAATCGAGAAAGTAATCGAAAACGTCAGAACTGTACAAGTTACACCAACACCTGGTCAACCAGGATTTGGTCTTGCTATCGCAGTTGTGGCCCTACTCGCAGCGGCTCTCCTCGCAGTCCGCAGGAAAGCATAACCGAGTAACTTTCTTTCTTCAGCTTTTTCTTATTTTTAAACCCAGAGCGATTGCTCTATTTTTTTTATTTACTACCCGTAATAAAAATCAAAGATAATATTCTTTCCGTCGATCGTTTCCAAAGGTCTTTTGGACTCGTTATACCTACTAGTTACAATGATGGACGCAGTCTACCGAGTCCGGGCAGCATCTTGTAGCGCAGTTGATGAAGTCAAACCAACAGGACTAAGAGAAATTATAACTAGTCAAATCGAGTCCGATTCTCCCACCTTTGGATTAGCTACCATCGTAGTATCTGAAGAAGTGAGGCACACTGATGAAGCACCAATTGTTGTGGATTCTAAAGCTGCTGGAGTACAATTAATCTATGAAGGCTTGCGGCTAACACAAGACCTCGTTCGAGGAAACCGTTGGAAGCACAATGAACAAAAATTAAACACCGATATGGATCTGCTTGCTGCAGATGTTATGGTTGCAAGGGGATTCTATCTCTTATCTCATACAAAAGCCGCACACAAAGCTGTAGAAACCATCCGTGCATTTGGAATTGCAGAAACTGAGTGGTCTGATGCGCCCACTGGAACTCCAACACGCCGCATGAGCTTGGAGCGAAATATCTTTGAGTTGGCAATCATCGCTGGATTCGTTTCATCAGATTCAGAAATGCCATCTGAATTTGACACCAAACAACTACTCAATTTTGATATCTCGAAAGAATCCAAAGATCACATTTCGAGGTTGATACAGACAATAGAACAAGGCGAAGAAGAGGATTTTTTGTTGGTTATATCTTCTGGAAAGTAAAGGCAGTTAACCCCGTGAAGCAGAACAACAGAAGTAGAACGATTTAGAAATGCATAAACATGATAACGTACTGCATAACTTGTGCCTGATTGGCTTAGGGGTAAAGCGCGTCCTTGGTAAGGACGAGATCCCGGGTTCAATTCCCGGATCAGGCTTCGAACGATCTTATCTATATGAAAAGATAATTTCTAGGGACTAGGCGGGACGCCTCTCTTGTGTTCACTCAACTCATATAATTTCTGTACTTCTAGTACATTCTTCCCATCTATTTCTAATAATTTTTGTATTTCCCCAGCCGGCATTTTTTGTTCAATCAATAAATATAGAATCAAATCTAAAACATCATATCCCATGCCCAGTTCTTTTTCATCTGTCTGTCCTTCCCACAACCCCGCAGTCGGAGCTTTAGTGATATACTTACTCGGCACTCCTACCCACTCCGCCAACTGCCTAACTTGGCACTTATAGAGATTCCCTATAGGGTGGCAATCCACTGCACCATCTCCATACTTTGTAAAATACCCTATCAATGCCTCTGTTCTATTCCCCGTTCCTATCACTATTGAATTATTAGCATTTGCTATGCGATACAAGATGACCGCTCTCACTCTCCCTCTTAAATTCCCTATTACTCTGTCTCCTGTCTGCTTTATTTCTTCTTTTACCCCATTCTCCATGGCGGATTCTACTTCTTCAACAATGGATTCAATTTCAATGACACTATGTTCTATTTTTATATCATTTGCAACTTGAACCGCATCCCTCATATTTTCTTTTTTATTCACTTTACTTGGCATCACCACTCCATACACACCCCCTGCCCCCAGTGCTTCTGCCGCCAGGTAAGCCGTAAGAGTACTATCAATTCCACCTGACAAACCTATGACCGCCCCTTCTGCCCCTGCATCAACTACGTTTTTTCTAATAAACTGAATTATGCGTTCTTTAGTATGTTCTAACTCTTGTTCTGTCAACTCCAAATCAGAAATCCCATGTCCCGCTAGCATGGGTTTCTATAAGTACTCCAGCAGATAATACCCGATCGATCTTTCCGTTTACATAACAAACGTTACTCTAACGCATCCTAAGTGCGAATCAATCACAATTTGCGCCGATAGTCTAGTGGTATGACCTGAGCTTCCCAAGCTCATAGCCCGGGTTCAATTCCCGGTCGGCGCATTCTACCTATTCCCATTAGTTACTTATTTCACTACCCAACCCATTTCGAGTAACAATGGCAAGTGCTTCCGGGAAAAAACCATCCTGGTTAAAAATATCTCTACCTTCTGGATCCCAATTTACCCACATCAAACAGACTCTGCGAAAATATGATCTTCATACTGTATGTGAAGAAGCACATTGTCCCAACATTGGAGAATGCTGGTCCGGAAAAAAAGCCCCTGGGACTGCGACTTTCATGTTGATGGGCGACAGATGCTCCCGGACATGTAATTTTTGCAATGTAACAACTGGTGGGATGCTACCTCTAGATCCCGATGAACCTCTAAACATAGCGTCTGCCATTTCTGAATTAAATCTAGACTATGCGGTATTAACATCTGTCAACCGAGACGATTTGCCAGATCAAGGAGTGGGCCATTTCGCAAAAACAATCAAAGCAATTCGAAGTCTCAATCCTAATACTTTGATAGAAACTCTGATACCCGATTTCCAATCTGAATTGGGTTTGCTTGACAAAATCATTGCGGCAAAGCCGGATGTGATAGCTCATAATATAGAAACTGTGGAGCGACTCCAATGGCCAATTCGAGATAGAAGAGCCGGTTACGAACAATCTTTATCTGTACTAGATTATATAAATTCAACTTCTGATATCTATACTAAATCTTCTTTAATGCTGGGTCTGGGGGAATATGACGGAGAAGTCTATCAAACCCTATCGGATCTCCGAGAAAACGGTGTAAATTTTGTAACCTTGGGCCAATATTTACAACCCTCCTCCCGGCATTTAGAAGTATTTGAATATGTCTCTCCACTCAAATTTGAGACCTGGAAATATGTCGCTGAAGATGAACTAAAATTTTTATATTGTGCCAGCGGACCTCTGGTCCGATCTTCTTATCGAGCGGGTGAATTTTTCATCCGATCTTTAATCTCCAATTCTACCACCTCCGCCTGATATTGTATTTTCCATTCCTCTACTTTATACGGACAGAAAAGATGATTATTTATGAATAATGGAAAACAATAATGGTCCAATTTCAACAGACCTTCTCATAATTGGATCTGGACCAGGTGGCCATGAAGCCGCACTACGTGCCAGCCAACTGGGCCTCGATGTCACATTGGCAGAAATGAATAAATATGGAGGAGTATGTGTCCACAGCGGTTGTATGCCTTCCAAAGCCCTCATCGGAGCAACCAACCTGGCATATAGTATGTCCCACGCAGAAACTATGGGCATTACCTCCTCCCATTCGATCGATTTCACCCAAATGAATTCTTGGAAAGATGGGATTGTTTCTCAATTGGAACGGCAAATAGAAAAAATGTGTCTGGCCAAGAAAATTAATTTACTCCAGGGTGCAATAACTTTCTTAACTACCACTTCTGCAAGATTAACTCCCACTCCCCCTCAGTCCTCTCGTGACATTTCCTTCAAACATGCAATAATAGCAACCGGAAGTAGGCCAACCGAACTACCTGGATTTGAATTCGATTCTAGTAATATTATCAGTTCTAAAACTGCCCTGTCTCTAAAATTAATCCCTAAAAAATTAGTTATTGTTGGAGCTGGGTATATAGGAATGGAGCTATCTGCTTTATTCGCCAAACTTGGATCTCACGTCGATGTCATTGAACTACAACACAAAATACTCCCCAACTATGAGGATGACATTTCTAAACTAGTTCAAAAACATTCCGAACACCTCGGAATAAATTTCCACTTTGAAGAATCTGTTTCATCTTGGTCTAAATCCAAATCTAGAATCACAATAACAACCACCACCTCCGATGGAGATACTCGCGATTACTCTTGTGACAAAGCCATAGTTGCAGTAGGGAGGACTCCTGTAACTGAAACCCTTGATCTAGATGCAATTTCACTCAAACCAGATCCGCACGGTTTTATTCCCGTCGATAACCAGTGCCGCACTTCAATTTCAAATATATTCGCTATAGGGGATGTCGCTGGCCCACCCATGCTGGCCCATAAAGCTAGTATGGAAGGAAAAATAGCAGCAGAAGCCATCTCAAATAAAAACGCCATTTCAAATAACACTTCCATCCCTTCCGTAGTTTTTACTACTCCTGAAATTGGTACTGTGGGTTTGACCAAACTACAAGCCGAGGAAGAAGGTTTGGATGTTTCTATCGGAAAAGTTCCTTATAGTGCCCTTGGTAGAGCACACCTGACGAACGAACCCATAGGATTCGTTCGAATAGTTTCTGAAACATCCACTGGATCTGTCATTGGAGGGCAAATAGTGGGCCCCTCTGCATCTGAACTCATAGCTGAAATTGGACTTGCAATTCAATCAAAGAGTACTACCTCCGATTTAGCAAACACAATTCATGCCCACCCCACCTTCTCTGAGTTAATAGCCACAGCCGCTAGAATTGCATCTAATCGTTAACGAATTATGCCATATAACCTCTAACGATGACCTTTTTACCCTTAATGAAGTAGCCTGTGGAAGATGAGCATACTTACATTAGGACCTGCTGGAACCTATTCTCATAGAGTTTCTCTATCTTTTTCTGACGATATAGTATTCCGCAACTCGGTCGCAGCTATTGTAAAAGATGTTTCTGATGGCACCTTCGATAAAGGCATTATCCCGGTAGAAAATAGTATCGAAGGGTCTGTTACGGAGAGTCTCTCCTCTCTGGTGGATCACGACATAGCTGTACTTGAAGAAGTAGTCGCCCCAATACAACACGCTCTCTTAGCTCAATCAGCCACTTTTGACACTATCACAAGTCATCCCCAAGCACTAGCACAATGCCGCAACTTTATCACTTCAAACTATCCCGATTTAAAACTCGAACCAGAAACTAGTACTGCAAGTGGTATCGATAGAGCAACCAAAGATGATTCTATCGCAGCGATTGGACATCCTGAAAGCTCCAATGAAAAATTAAAAATCTTGGCTAAAAACATCCAAGATCAATCTTCTAATTCCACTAGATTTTTCGTCATAGCTCCTCCTACAAAACGTCAAAAAATTGGGAAAAAAACCTCTGTTATTATATATCCCCACAGTGATTATTCTGGTTTATTACTCAAAATTCTCCAAACTTTCGCTGACCAAGACATCAACTTAACCCGAATTGAATCCCGCCCCAGCGGGAATAAACTTGGAGATTACTTATTTCATATAGATTTTGAAGCAAGTTCTGATGAAAGTAGAACCCTAGAAGTTTTTTCAAATCTTCACACCATCGTAAGTGAAAATGGATGGGTCAGATCCCTTGGTTCTTACAATGTGACTCACCTTTCTTGATAACTTTAAACAAAAAATCAATTAGAAAGGTGTTTTTGTTACCAAGTTCAATTCTCTATCATGACTCTTAATGTTGGAGATCAAATATCTGAAGTAAGCGCCCCAAATCAAAAAGGTGAAACAATGACTCTTTCTTTCAGCGATCCTACGGTCGTGTATTTCTACCCCCGTGACGACACCCCTGGATGTACTACTGAGGCAGTTCAATTCAATGAATCACTCTCTCAATACGAAGCAATAGGGGCAGAAGTATATGGGGTGTCTATGGATTCTGTGGATTCTCACTCTTCCTTTTGCAATAAGTATGATTTAGAATTAAATCTCCTAGCCGACCCCGAGGGAATTGTAGCTACTCACTTTGGTTTTGATATCAGCGATGGTAAACCCGCACGAACCACGTTTATCATCTCTAACGGTTCCATCCAGGCAGTCTATAACAATGTCAAACCAGACGGACATTCCGACGCCGTTCTGTCTAAACTCAATGAAATATTAGAAGACTAATTTCAATTTTTCCCACTTTCAACGTCTCACATCGCATCAAGACAAATTTCGAGTTCTTTTAACTCTAGGATATAAAACAATGTACTATGGAATACCAACCATCCTCCATTGAGAACAAGTGGAAGGATAGGTGGATGTCAAATGGGACTTATGAGGCAAACCCTAGTGATAATGAATCCACATTCATAACCGTTGCATATCCTTACCCTAGTGGCGGAATGCACATCGGACACGCACGCACTTACGCTGTTCCCGATGTCTACGCACGATATCGTAGACTTTGTGGAGAATCTGTTCTTTTTCCAATGGCTTGGCATGTCACTGGAACCCCTATAGTCGGGGCAGTCGAACGTTTAAAAAAAAGGGAGCCTGAACAACTATCGGTACTTCAAGATATTTTTGGTGTCTCTGATGAAGAATTAGATGAACTCAAAACACCAATGGGATTCGCACACCATTTTATAGACAACCATTACCGAATAGGCATGAAAAACCTTGGTCTCAGCATTGATTGGAGACGTGAATTCACAACCAACGACGAACGTTATTCAAAGTTTATTACATGGCAGTACGACACCCTCCACAACCGCGAATTACTCGAAAAAGGGTTGCATCCAGTTAAGTTCTGCACGAATGAAAAGAATCCCGTAACTACTCATGACATCCTCCGAGGAGAAAATGCGGAATTTCAAGAGTATACTTTAATCAAATTCAAATGGGGTGATTTTATAATCCCAATGGCAACCCTCCGGCCTGAAACAATCAGAGGAGTAACCAACGCTTTTGTCAACCCAAACTCCACCTATGTTGAAGCAAATGTAGACGGGGAAAAATGGATTATTTCCAAAGAAGCTGCTGGTAAATTTTCTCTCCAAGCCAGGAATGTAACCATTGAACGAGAAGTTCCTTCCGAGACATTAATTGGTGAATTTATACAAAACCCAATCACTGAAGAGCCTGTAATTATTTTACCAGCCACATTTGTCGATTCTGACAACGCAACTGGGGCCGTGATGTCTGTCCCTGCACATAGTCCTGATGATTGGCTCGCTTTGACTGAAGCAAAACAAAATACAGAGCAGATGTCTGCGTATGGAATTAAACCAAAATCACTCGAAAATATCACGCCCATTTCCATTTTAACAGTGGAGGGTTATGGTGAATTCCCCGCAAAAGATATAGTTGAATCCTTCGGGATAACTACCTCAAGCGACCCTCTACTCAAACAAGCAACCCATGAACTGTATAACAAAGAATTCCACTCTGGTATCCTCCGAGATTTTTATGGAATTTATTCCGGTGAAACAGTAGAGAAAGTACGAGATCAAATTAAACAAGAATACCTAGAACTTGATCTATTCGACACCATGTATGAGTTTACAGAAGATGTCGTCTGTCGCTGCGGTGGAAATGTAGAAGTGGCGACCCAAGAAACATGGTTCCTTCGATACAACGACGATTCCTGGCGAAAAAAAGCAATACAAATAGTTGATCAACTAGATGGAATTCCCCAAAACACCAAAAACGAATATTATCGAACGATCGACTGGCTAAAAGAGTGGCCCTGCATTCGAAACTATGGTCTAGGAACGCGTTTACCTTGGGACCCTGATTACGTCATTGAACCCCTTTCTGATTCCACTTTGTATATGGCCTATTATACTATCTCTCATCATCTCCATTCTATTCCTGCAGATGATTTAACTCACGAATTTTTCGACGCTTTATTCTTCGGACCAACAGCAGTAGCTTCCCCAGACCCCCGTGCACTTGAACTTAGGAAAGAATGGGAATACTGGTACCCAATTAATTACAGATGCTCTGCAAACGATCTTATCAGTAACCACCTAACTTTCTTTTTATATCACCACGCTGAATTTTTCGATGAATCCCATTGGCCCAATGGAATAATGGTAATGGGAATGGGTTTATTGGAAGGGGAAAAAATGTCTTCTTCTAAAGGCCACGTCGTTCTAGTTGAAGAAGCGGTTAATAAATATGGATCTGACACCGTTCGATTTTTCCTATTGAGCTCTGCTGAACCTTGGCAAGATTACGATTGGAGATCTGATCAAGTAGATGTAATTAGAACCCAGTTATTCCGCTTCTGGAATCGTTCTTTCGATGTTATCTCACTCCCTGCAGCTGATCAGAATTTGAGTAAACCTGATAAATGGCTACTATCAAAACTTAATCAAATCATTGAAAAAACTACCTCGTCGCTAGATCGCTTCGAAACAAGAACAGCTAGTCAAGCTGTCTTCTATGAACTGGAGGAGCACTTAAAGTGGCACAATCGAAGAAGTGTCTCCACAAAATCCAATTGGGCACTACGAGAAGTATTAAGAACCCGTCTAATCATGCTATCTCCCTTCATGCCGTTCCTATCTAATGAATTACACGAACTCTTGACTGGGGATCCTCTAGACACTGCCAGCTGGCCAAACACCTCTCCTGAATTTGATGCCCCTTTGATAGAACTTGAAGAAGATTTGATACGTGCTCTTCTTTCAGATATACACGAAGTTAAAAATGTAATCAACAAAAATCCAACTTTGATTAGCATTTACACCCCCGCCACCTGGAAATACCAGGTACTAGAAACTCTCATCGATTCCAATTTAGATTTAGGGGTGGCTATGGGCATCTTAATGCAAAACGACGAATTACGTTCATTTGGAAATGAAATCAAGCGGCTTTCAACCACCTTACTAACATACCTCCGTCAACAATCCCCCGAACGATTGTCCTTGTTAAAATCAATCGAAGAATCCAATCTGTATTCTTCTGCCAAAGACTTCTTCGAAAAAGAACTAGGAGTGACAATAGAATTTCACACCGAAGATGAAAATTCTATAGACCCTTCTGGAAAAGCGGCCCAGTCTATCCCCTTCCGACCTGGAATCTATATGGAATAATACCTATAGTTCACTAAATATCTCTATTTTTACAAATTCAAACGTTTATTTCCCCCCTCACATATACTTCCTATATGGACCCCTCCGATACACAACCAAACAAGCTTCTCAGAACCGTAACCGCTCCCTATCTGAGCCGATCAAACAGTGAAATGAACATCATGTCGATGTTGTACGGCCTCGGGTTAATCTTAATTCTAATCCCCCTCCTTCCCTTCATCATAATTCTATGGTCATTATCCTTCCTGCGTACCACCACTCAACGTGTATTTGGTCTAAAATAGCCTGTTAATTATATCTCCTATTGTCTTTTTAATTTCATTTTTATTACTGACTATGTTCACGTTGAATCATTATAATCACTGTAAATATGTCTATATATGTCCAATATTGCCGGTTTATGCGATTACAGTCTGACGTTTTAAGACAATAAACGATCTATAGTACGCCAATCAGCGACGATCAGAAATACTTAAGGCCTTCCCGAATGCGTCTTTTACTGTATGAGTGTCGCAGACTCTCTCGCCGATTATTTTGGCTTTAAAAAAGCAAAGACAGACATAAGAACAGAGGTCATTGCCGGAATCACCACATTCCTTACAATGTCCTACATTGTCATCCTTAATCCCGCAATTTTAGGGGCGGCAATTCAAATCGATGGGTACAGTGCCGCCCAAGTCACGCAAATGCTCGCCATTGTGACTCTACTTTCTGCTGCAGTAGCATGTTTAGTAATGGCATTTTATGCCAACCGTCCATTCGGATTGGCACCTGGATTAGGATTGAACGCGTTCTTCGCGTTCACCGTGGTCCTAGGCATGGGAATTGCGTGGGAAGTCGCCCTAGCCGCAGTTGTGGTTGAAGGGGTAATCTTCATCATCATAACTGCTGCAGGCTGGAGAGACGCCATTATCGCAGCAATCCCAAAACCTGTGAAGTTCTCCGTTGGTGCCGGTATCGGGCTTTTCTTAGCAATTATCGGGCTTCAAGCAATGCAAGTTATTACAGCCGACGCAGCAACTTTTGTAACACTTAATCCAAACCTTGCAGCAGACCCAATAGCACTCCTGTCGCTCCTAGGTCTACTGGTCACATTCGTGCTCTATGCTCGCGGTGTAAAAGGATCCATAGTTATTGGTATCCTAGCAACCACTGTACTTGCATATGCACTCACAGCTGTTGGAATAGGGGGCGACCTCGCGATTCCAGAAATCGCTGCTACTTCTTACAACATCACACCACTCGTCGGTGCGTTCGTTGGAGGACTTACCGGTCTAAGTTCAGCATCGGCATTTGGTTTCGCATTGATCGTTTTCACGTTCTTCTTCGTGGACTTTTTCGATACAGCAGGAACCCTCATTGGGACCTCCCAACTAGGGGGATTCCTAGACAAGAAAGGAAACCTACCTGAAATCGAAAAACCACTCATGGCAGATGCGATTGGTACCACTGTTGGTGGTATCCTCGGAACCTCAACTGTAACTACTTACATTGAATCTGCTACTGGTATTGAAGAAGGCGGAAAAACTGGAATGGTTGCACTCGTAGTTGGTGTCCTATTCCTAGTATCTATCGTTGCAGTACCTATTGCAGCCGCTGTCCCACTCTATGCTTCTCACGTTGCACTTGTCCTCGTAGCTATACTTATGCTACGCGGAGTAACCGATATAGACTGGAAAGATGTCACAAATTCAGTCCCCGCAGGACTTACTATTTTGATGATGCCTCTAACGTTCTCTATCGCCTATGGTATCGCAGCAGGACTTATATCCTACCCCATAGTTAAAGCAGCAAAAGAAGGCAGTATCAGCGCTGCAACCCCTGCACAATGGGGCCTTGCAATCGCCTTTGTGATTTACCTCTATGTAACCACAGGCGGATTGTAGAACCTTCAACAGGGAAGAATATTTTAATTTTAAACAAAAACTTAGAACGAAAAAATAATCTCCTTTTCTTCTAAAACAAGAAAGGTAAGATATTCGTTCTTCGCATTCTTTTATCTGACATTGTATGTCGCGTTTCAGCTTCTTCTCCCGATCACAATTCTTTAGAATTTTAGTCTGTATCTTGGTATTGCTGCTCATTTCCCCGGCCGTTTTTTCAGCCATAACCCATGAACCAACGGCGTCATATTTAGATTTCTCTCCTGGGGTCATTGAGCAACCTGCAGATGGTATTACTATTATCAGTATCCAGGGATTTCATTTTGAAGGAAAAGGCAGCACCAAAAAGCCCGCAAGACTAGTTGCAGTTGATTCTGTTGGAAATGTATTGTGGGTTCATAATGGAAGCTCTGTTGGAGCACGATGGTTCTACGACGCCGATCCACTTCCCAATGGGAATATTTTCGTAGTAGCAACAGAGCCCGATGGAACTCTTTTTTATGAGCTCGATTCCCAAGCTGGAAAACTAAATTGGATCCATCGATTGCCCCTCATTGATACTCATGACGCGGATCTAATTGGGGAGGATAAAATCCTAATAGCAAACATGAGGAATTACAATACTTCTACTAATCTAAACGATGATCGTTTGCTTATTTTTAATATGACTACTGAATCATATGATTGGGAATGGAAATTCAGAGATCATGGGTTTCAAAAACGTGGCGGCGGGCGCTATTCTGAAGATTGGACCCATGTCAACGATATTGATCTAATTGATGAACGATATGTTATGGTGTCTATCAGGAACTTTGATCAAATCATTCTCATCGACCTACTATCCGATGAGATCGTCCTAACATTAGGGGAGGACGGGCAGCATAAGACTATGTATGAGCAACATAATCCCCAATATTTGCTCTCTTCTAAAAATCTTCCAACCATCCTCGTAGCCGACTCTGAAAATGATCGGGTAGTCGAATACGAATATTCTAATGATACTTGGGAACCAACGTGGAAACTTTCTGGAAATTTTTCCTGGCCTCGTGATGCAGATAGATTACCAAATGGAAACACCTTGATAACTGATTCTCTTAATCACCGGGTAATAGAAGTGACCCCTCTTGGAAAAATTGTATGGGAAATCCGTTCTCCTTGGGGTCCCTATGATGCAGAAAGACTCTCTCTTGGAGACGAGGCATCTGGATCTACCCTTTTAACATCTCGAGATATGGGTGTCATAGGTAGCTATCAACTTCAGGAAAATCATCCCGAGAACGAATTCAAAGAACGTTCGTTTAAAGAAACACTCACCACGACATTCGAAGGAACATTTTTAGACCAACATGTGACCAATTTCGCAACCCGCTGGGCACACATAGCACCCTGGATTTACCCAGTTTGGATGTCCGATTGGGATTTCGCTGGGATCGTATCTGCCATGATTATTCTCCTTTGTTGGTTCTCGGTAGAACTTGCATATCAAAGACGGCGAGTCATAGAGTACCTACGAAATAAACTGAATGATATTCCATTCCTCCCTCGGCCTTAATCTATATATTTGTTGGAAATCTCAATACACCAGCCACGCCCCCGAAAGCATGTAACAATTGGCTTCCCTCTTCAAAATCCGTACTAACAAATTCAATTTTTGTTCCTCTATATTCTGCAAGTTCAATAAGATGTTTCACCACATCTTCCCGTTCGATGAGTTCTACCTTTTCTCCACACTCTGGGCATTTTTTCTCTATTTTTTTTGAGCGGCTCTCTATTATCTCATAATTTTGATGTCCCTTCCCACATACAATATTTATGACATCTTTTCTAAGATCTGAAGAAATTAAAAGTCTATCCACGGCACCCATGATCAGATTCTCACGGGTTGGACTAAATCCATAAGTAGCTTTCTCCCCTTGATGAAGTTCTTTGAAAAAACGTTCCATAGTGATTTTTTCTTTAACAATCGCAGCACCGGCCAACACATCACTAGCCGAATTTACCAATTCATGCAATCCCGATTCATCCGTATATGATATATCGAATTTTCCTAGTACTTTTTCACGGAGCTCATGGTGCAAATAATTCCCTTCTAAAAATTCATCCTTTGTTGGTGATGGCCCTCCTACTAATATCCCGTCTAATTCATATCTATCTGGGACAAAAAGATCTCCTGCCAACCCGGCTATCTCTTTATAAAATTGATCTATTGCCTCCAATCGTAGCCGATGGAACCTCTGAGCAGATTGACCACCCTTACGCTGTTTCCCTGGAACACGTGAGGTTGTACCCTTTACCGGCTCAATTCGTTTCCCCTTTAACCACCCCACATGTGCTTCTCTTCGATCTAATACCAGTAATCCATACAAACCTGCATCAAGCAACATATCTCTAAGTGGCTCTGTTAAAAATGTAGAATCGCAATGGTAACGAAACGTTTGAATGGGTTGGGGCGGGCTCTCAAAAATTTCTGTAACCATATCTGTCTGGCCACTACCTACATTCACGGCACCTGAAAACAACACCATTCCATTTACCGGCGGTCTCTTATAATATCTTAGGCGTGCCCGGATAGATGCCAATGCATTTGTCACATTTGTCCGTGTATCTTTAGATTTAATATTTGCTGCCTGAGAGTGCTCTTGTGTGACGTGAGACACTACATCTGAAATTTGTTTATCTTCTGGGACATAGATCGTTACTAGTTGAGTACCCGAACCCGTATGTTCTTCATAATCCTCAAGTAGCCGTTTGAATTCATACTTGCGTTTATCAAGATCAATCGGCATATCCGATTCTTTGTCCATTGATTTCTCTAACTTTTCATCTCGTAAGTAAGTATTGACACAGGTTCACACCCCTTCTCAATATATTTTACATAGAATCTGGAGACTCAATTCCAACCAGGTATAATGAATTTGACATGGCATTCTTTGTCGCAGTAACCAATGACAAACGCGCCGCCATCAATTCAGCATTTGTACCCTTCAATACAGGGCATTCTCGATAAAATATATTGAACTTTTCTGCTAATTTTTGTGTATATGTTACAATACGATGAGGCTCTAGTGCCTCTGCAGCAGATGAAACAACAAATGGCAATCGAGAAATTTCATGTAAGAGATCTAGTTCTTCTTTAGAACTGAGAAGCGTGCTATCTACTTCCTGTATATCTAATTTTTGTTTCGCTAATATCCCACAACAACGTGCGTGAACATATTGCATATATGGGGCACCCTGCCTCTCAAAACTCAGTGCATCATCCCAATCGAATGTTATCCCCTTCCCCGGTTGGGTGGCTACAATTCCGCATCTAATTGCACCAATTCCAATTTGTCGCGAAATCCTGTCTATATCTGATTTTTTTAGTTCTACTTCTCTAATTCTCGACTTCTCTCGAGCCGTAACTTCTCCTCTAGCCCTTTCCACTGATTCATCAAGTAAATCATCTAGATTAATCCCCGTGCCTTTTCGGGTACTCATCCCCCCTTCTGGGAGATTTACCCACGAATAAAACACTTGACGAATTCTACTAGTTTCTGCACCTAAAAGTAACAACGTTTTCGTCAATTGTTCAGCCTGAAATTTATGATCTTCTCCAAGTATTGTAACAATTTTATCTGCTTTCCCGAGTTTCCATTCATGATAACATAAATCTCTAGTTGTATATAGTGAAGTGCCATCAGATCGCAGGAATACCAATGGTTTTTCTTCCCCTGGGATACCTAGTTTCCAAGCCCCATCTTCCTGGAATGAACAATCCAACTGTTTCAATCGGTCTATCATCTCATCGACCGACCCATCCTGAATAAATTTTGTTTCTCGAATAAACTCATCAAATTCAACAGAAATCCGATACAAACATTCTTTCATACCCCCTAATACCATCTCTGTTATCGTTACCATCTTCTGATATACCTCTTCATCCCCTGACTCTATTTTTCCTAAAATATCTGCGATTTCCAGTTCAGCAATATTTTTATCTTCGGTAGAGGAATTCTCCAAATACACATTTGACAGTTGATAATATCGAACTATGTCATAATCCCCCCTATCCTTCTTTAGATCTCCCACGTCCTTTTCACTAAATTTTTCGAATGCCCATATCAAAGTTGCAACTTGTTTCCCCGAATCATTCACATAATATTGCCTCTCTACTCGGTACCCTGCAAAAGATAAAATTCGAGATATTGAATCTCCTATGATTGGATTACGAGCACGTCCCACATGGACCGGTCCTGTTGGATTGGCACTAGTATGTTCTACGATTATTGTTTCTTCTCTCTTTTCAAACTGGCCATAATTTTCTTCTTGCGCCCCTTCTAACGTTTCTTTAAAGTACTTCTCTGATGGAACAAAATTTATATATGGTCCTTCTGCATAAACTCTATCTACATATTGGAAATTTTCTAAATCTAGCAATTCAACAAATATTCCTGCCACTTCTGAAGGAGACTTTCCAATTTCCTTTTGAACACGATATGCGATGTTAGAGGCTAGTATCGCCTCTACCTCTTCTGGAGGCTCTTCTAGTCCAAAATCACTCATACGGAGGTCAAGTTGGGAACACACACGCTCAAATGCATTCTCCACCTCGCTGCGCATTGCGAGGAGCATGGTATTTCCTTATGCGCGGTTTGATAAAAGATCACCCCTTTGTCTCCTATTTCATATTTACTTATATTTTCCTCTCTCTGTGAGATCGTTTTATTTTTGGCATCCGCGAACTACAGTATGATATATATGAGCTGCCCAGATGGACCCAAACAAGTAGATCACCCCAATTATCATCACATTGGGCATACTGCCGCTCAGACTTGCGGCTGGACGGCAAATGCATTGAGGGGCCAGGGAAAATGCTATAAAAATATTTTCTATGGCATCGAATCGCATCGGTGTATCCAAATGACGCCAATTGTCAAGTGCAACGAACGCTGCGTTTTTTGTTGGCGTGACCACCGAGGCCATGCGTACGAGCTTGATAATGTTGAGTGGGACGATCCGTCTGCAGTAGCGGAAGCTTCTATTATTTTGCAGAAAAAAATTCTCTCTGGTTTTGGTGGAAATCAACATGTTAGACCAGAGACTTTTCAGCAAGCAATGAATCCCCGTCATGTTGCTATCTCTCTAGATGGGGAACCTACTCTATATCCTTATTTACCCGAGTTAATTGAGGAATTCCATTCCCGTAATATGTCTACCTTTTTGGTTTCTAATGGAACAAATCCTGATATGATTAAAGAGTGCGAACCTACTCAATTATACATCTCAGTCGATGCAGCCGAGAGATCCACTTTTGATAGGGTCGTAAGACCCGTTGAGAAAAATGCATGGGAACAACTCATTGATACCATGGACATTCTCCACAAAAAATCCTGTAGAACTGTTCTTCGGACTACACTTCTCAGAGGGTGGAACATGGAGAATCCCGACTGGTATGCTGCTTTCTATGAACGAGCAGACCCTGATTTTATAGAACTTAAAGCATATATGCACGTGGGACACTCCCGAGATAGACTTTCACGCGATATAATGCCTGAAACTCAAGAAATAGTCGAATTTGCAAAAGAAGTAGGATCCTACCTCCCCGAGCATACTACTCTCAAAACCGTGCCCATTTCTAGAGTCGCACTTCTCTCAAAATACGAAGATACATGGATCCCCCTGCTTAAAAAATCTAGTAGTTTTTGGGAAAACGAAACAGTAGTTTGCGCCGAATAAATTATTATGGATAAAACCACTTTACCTCTCATAGGAACTATCACAACCGGTATGGGTGATGCAAAGAAATTTCTCTCACTTACTGGCTATTTAGATCAATTTCGATCTCTACTTGGTTATGAACCCTTCCCTGGGACTCTAAATATAACACTGAATGCATCTAGCACACAACTTAAATCGAATTTGTTAGACTTGGTCCCACTCTTGATCCATGAATGGACCGATGGCGATAGGACATATGGGCCTGCTACTTGTTACTCAGCCACCATAACCGAACCCTCAAACAGCAAAAATATACCTGTTCATGTGATTCTTCCGGAGAAAACTCGCCATGGAGCAGACCAACTCGAACTGCTCTCTCCTATTAACTTGAGAAAAACACTATCACTCAACGATACAGACGAATTACATATCTCCATTCACGGTACCAAACGTTAAGCGAATATTCAGTACATAACAACTATATTTTTAACACCACAGGGACTAACAAAAAGAATATGGCAATATTTGATGATATGGACGTTACTACAATTTGGCTGGATGGTTCTTTTGTAGATTGGGATTCTGCACATACTCATGTTTTAAGCCACGGTTTGCACTATGGGGTTGGCATCTTCGAGGGAGTTAGATGCTATGACACAGAACAAGGCCCTGCAATTTTTAGATGGGATGACCACCTCACTAGATTCTATAACTCAGCAAAACCCTATGAAATGGATATCGGATATTCTGCTTCCGATCTAACAGACGCCACACTTGAACTCCTCCGTAGACAAAATCTAAATGCTTGCTACATCCGGCCAATTGCATTTTTCGGATACGACCGTCTTGGTCTCAGCCCTTCCGGAATTCCAGTTCAAGTAGCTATTGCCTGCTGGCCTTGGGGTGTTTATCTAGGGGAAGAGGCACTTTCCTCTGGGGTAGAAGTCATGGTGTCTAGTTGGAGACGATATTCTTCCAACCAAGTCCCAATGAATGCCAAAACAACCGGACTTTATGTAAACAGCGTCCTCGCCAGTGAAGAAGCCCATAGGAATGGCTTTTCAGAAGCAATCCTCTTGAATACCGATGGTAATGTGGCAGAGGGGGCTGGTGAAAATATTTTCCTTATCCGAGATGGGGATATCTACACTCCTGGCCTGTCCCAGGGAGTTCTTGCTGGTATAACTCGCGACACTATCATCACGTTGGCTAGAGAAAAAGGCTACACAGTGTACGATGAAGCTATCATCAGTGAAGACGAGCTATATTCTGCAGATGAATTATTTTTCACAGGAACTGCCGCTGAGGTGACTCCTATCAAAAAAGTTAACGAAACCACTATTGGAAAAGGGTCTCGTGGAGAAATAACAAATGATCTTCAATCAACATTTTTTGATGTATTAAACCGCAGAAATAAGTCCCATGATGAATGGTTTACCTACGTATAGCCGATTCCAACATCTCCACTTTTAAAAAAAATTATATTTCCTATTTTTTCGTTTCTGTTTTTTTAACACCAAAACCCGCACTCAATACTCGTGCTAGCGAGTCCTCAACACTTTCATCTGATTCTTCATATTCTTCTGGATCCATCTCTATCACAAACCCGGTTGTAATATTTGGTGATGTGGGCATGAATAATATATCTTTCCCATCATCCGTTGTGTTCCCTGTTTTGAATGCAGTCATTTTCATCCCTGGCCATACTGTAACTTTCACCGGTGCTTGAAGTGTTCCCTCTTCAGATACGGTAGTTTCCACTGCCATTTTCGCAGCGTTATACACTATTCTAATCCCCGGGACAAAATTGATAATATTGTCAATACTAGCTCCAAATACTTCTCCTAATGTAGTCCTCATTAGATACCCTACAATAAATGTTACAGATATAAGCAACACAATTGTCAAACTCGCCTGCGCAACTCCTGCAATAAATTGATTACCTTGGAAAAATCCCCCTATGCTCACAAATGCTAAATTCGAAACCAATCCATATACCCATTTAAGTACATAAACTGTAAGCAAAAGTGGAACTAGTACCACAAGACCACTTGCCATATTTTTCTTCCAAGCTACCATTTTCACTTCTACAATAGTCTCTGTGAGGTAATGAGCCTCCCGCTATCATATTGTGCCGATACATTTACTATTTTATTTCTCTAACTTATTCTCTTCCCAAAATAGAACTACCTAAGTCAAATGATTATGTATTATTTATATTGTGGACCCCCTCTCGCTAATATTTCTGTCTTTATGGATTATGTTACCTGCTTATATTCCCAATAATGCCGCCGCAGTTTTTGGTGGAGGAACACCCTTAGATCTGCGGTACTCTTGGCGTGGAAATAGACTCCTTGGTGACGGAAAGACCATACGAGGATCTGTGTCTGGAATATTTTTTGGGATCTTAGCAGCACTATTATTAAATGCGACAAATCAATCGCTATCCTCTATATTGAACCTCGAGTTGCCTATATTCCCTATGATGGCCATTTTATCTCTCTCAATCGGATCTTTATTAGGGGATGCCGTGGCATCTTTTATAAAAAGGTCATTAGGCATATCTCGAGGAACTTCTATCCCTTTATTAGACCAACTAGATTTTGTAATTGGATCTCTACTATTGGTTCTGTTTATTTCCCCAAACTGGTTTTTCGAAACGTTAACTCTGCCCATTCTCATAACAATATTCCTTCTCACTCCTTTCTTACACCTATCAATAAACATCATCGGATATCTACTTGGCATCAAAAAAGTACCCTGGTAACTCCCAACGAAAGCAGAAACACTTTTTTTGCACCGTGAGCTTTTGGATGTGATGCCTACGATCTCCGATCTAATCCAAAACTCCGGCGCGATCAAACACGGTAAATTCAAATTAGCGAGTGGAGTGGAATCTTCCTATTACATTGACAAATACTTATTCGAGACACAACCAGAGGTTCTCGGGCCAATAGCAGATGCCATTGCAGAAATGCTATCCGGATCCGAACTTGATGTTATTGCTGGACCCGAACTAGGAGCTGTACCTCTGGTAACTGCAGTATCACTCCGTACCGGTATACCTGCAGCCTTCATCCGAAAACATACCAAAGGACACGGGACCCAATCAAGAGTAGAAGGGACTCTCAAAAAAGATCAATCCATAGCACTTATTGAAGATGTAACTACAACTGGATCTACAATGTTAGATTCTATCAACTTCATAGAAACTAATATTGGTGCGCACGTCACTCGCCTCATCGTGGTCGTGGACCGAAACGAGGGGGCAATTGAAAATTTCAATGAAAAAGGATTTGATTTAGAATATCTAGTCCAAATTGGAACTGATATACAAGTCAATTAAAAACCGCATTCGACTATTTATTTTTATTCTAAATTCTAGAACTCACATCATTCCGGGCATCATCTCGCCCATATCCCCGCCAGACTTACCTAAATCCCCTGCGGCAATTATATCATCAATTTTTAAAATGAGGTTAGAAGCTTCTGTCGCAGAACTAACAGCCTGTCTTTTCGCATGTGTGGGTTCTATGACTCCAGCATCAAATGTGTTTACAACATTCCCTGTAAACACATTCAGACCTGCTTTTTGGTTTCCTTCTTCATGGGCTGCCCGAAGATCCACCAATACATCTATCGGATCTAGTCCGGCATTTTCTGCAAGTACTCTTGGAATCAATTCCAAACTGTTTGCAAATGCTTCAATAGCAAGTTGTTCTCTCCCACTAACACTTTCTGCATAAGATCGAAGTCGTGAGGCCAGTTCTATCTCTACAGCACCACCACCTGCCAAAACTTGTCCATCTGTAACCGTTTGAGACACTACATCGATGGCATCACCCACACTGCGCTCTAGCTCATCAACAACATGTTCCGTCGATCCTCTCAACAATAGTGTCACTCCAAAACCATCTTGGTTAGCACTTTCCACATAGAACAATTTGTCATCATCATCACGACTGACTTTCCCCTTCGATAAATCATCACTAGACAAATCATCAATATCTGATACAATCGTCGTGTCAAGCAAGTGCTTTAAGAAATGCATATCACTTTTTTTCATCCGGCGCACCGCAAGAATACCTGCCTTTGCTAGGTAATGGCGAGCAACTTCATCTATGGCCTTTTGACAAAATATAACATTTGCACCAGAATCACTTATTTTTTGAACTTGCTTTCTGATCTCTTCTTCCTCTTGGTCCAATACATGGCGCAATTGTGTTGCATCTGTTATATTGATTTTTGCATCAACTTCGGTTTCTTTAATCTCAATTGCTTCCATTAAAAGAAGGATATTTGCATCCTCCATCTCCGATGGCATATTGTCATGTGTAGCTTCTTTATCAATCACGGCCCCATTAAATAACTCAGACTCCAGTGTCGACTCACCCGATTGAGTCTCAACATTCAGAAAGTCCAAATCAACACAAATCTCACCTTCATCTTCATAAGAAACTTTTTTAACAGCTTCAACAACCATTTTTGCTAGCATTTCTTTGTGTATTTCTGTTCCTTTGCCGGTCATACTAGTTTCCGCCACTTTCTGCAATAAAGATAAATCCTCAACATCAATCGTACTACTAACTACCTCTAGTTCTTCTTTTACCTTCTCATTCGCCAAGTTATATCCCCTTATAATTGCGGTGGCATGGATATCCTGTTCAAGTAGTTCTTCTGCATTTTTCAATAGTTCTCCTGTCAATGCAACTGCAGTCGTTGTCCCATCTCCCGCTTCATCCTCTTGAGTTTGTGCAACTTCTACAACCATTTCTGCTGTTGGGTGTTCTATGTTCATCTCTTTGAGAATAGTGACCCCATCATTTGTGATTGTAACATCTCCCATATTGTCAACTAACATTTTATCCATGCCCTTCGGTCCAAGCGTAGAACGAACGGCATTTGCCACTGCACGAGCGGCTCTAATATTGTATGATTGTGCATCTCTGTCTCTAACTCTCTGGGCACCTTCGCCCAAAATAATCATAGGTCTCCCTCTTAACTGATTACTCATATCAGGAATTAGTTGATTGCAGGTCTATATAAAAGAACCGACTTTATTTATTACTTAGATGAAGCATCAGGCAAACAATTTTTACAAATACCTCTGATCTCAAGTTGGAAACTTTCTACCTTTCCTCCTGTAATTTTTCCTAATGGCAATTCGACTTCTTGTATATGTATACTAGTTTGGCACTCCAAACAATTGAAATGAGTATGCTGTATCTTGTTCTTCGAATATAAGGCACGGCCATCGCACATAAAATGATTAATTTGTCTTTCTTTTCGTAAAGCGGACAAATACCGATAGACAGTTGCAATGCCAATTCCTTCATCTTTCACCCTTTCGTGAACATCTTCGACCCGGAATGAGTGATCGAACTCATCTATTGCTTCTGCGACCTTCTTTTTCTGCCAAGTGTTCCTACCCCTTTTCATTATTGATAATGGTAATCATTAGCTTTATATATAACTTGTGTTTTAAAAGCATCCACGAATATGGAATCAAATAAAAATTTTGCAATTATCCTATCCTTTTTATTAATAGTAGGGTTATTCGTAGTAGCTAGTGCGGACATATACGGGCCGTTCGGTCACGACCACCATGATCACGATGACCATGGGGCAGAACATCACGACGATCACGACGACCACGATGATCATGCAGCAGAAGATCACGATGATCACGACGATCACGACGACCACGATGATCATGCAGCGGGGCATCATGGTGATCATGGGTCAGAAGCTCATGACGAATGCGACGATCACGACGATCATGCAGCAGAAGATCACGACGATCACGACGAATGCGATGACCATGCAGCGGGGATCCCAATCACAGGAGCAAGTGGGGAGTCTAATGCAAGTGGGGGGCCTACTGTACCAACTAATGTAGCACTTTATGCTATTGTAAGTGCCATTCTTGTGGGCGGGGTAGCCCTTGCCGGGCTTATATGGTTTCCGTTTGAAGATATCTTTAGCCGTTACCTCCCGCGCATTGTTAGCTTTGCAATTGGGGCATTGATAGGTGGATCTTTCTTACATCTATTGCCTCATTTGTTAGAGGTACAAGGATCCTTTACTGTAAACTCGGCGATGTTGGTTGTATTTGGATTTATCACCATGTTTATACTTGAGAATTTAATCGGGCATACACATACACATCCTGCAGATCGATTAGACTCGGTGAAAGGAAAAGGAGATAAAGAGAAAGAGCCGGTTAAATCGAGTGCATTTTTAATCAGTGTGGGTGACGGTGTTCACAACCTTCTAGATGGCCTTCTGATAGGGAGCGTCTATATGGTTTCAATTCCCTCGGGGATTGCCATATCCATTGCAACATTTGTGCATGAAATTCCGTTGGAATTGGCAGATTATAGTATTTTAATAAATTCTGGTCTGTCCAAAGCACAAGCTTTGATGGTAAATGCTGCCACAGGGCTGGCGACTGTAACTGGAGTTATCGTTTCGCTCGTATTAATTAACTATGTGCCAGGGCTACAAGCAATGCTCTTTGCAATAGGAATTGGTAATTTCGTATACATAGCAGCAGCCTGTCTCCTACCTGACTTACTCCGGGAGGAACGATTTAAGAGTAATCTATATAATTTAGCGAGTATGCTCATAGGGGTGCTATTGATGTTGTTATTGATCTTAGTCGAACAAGCTACTCACTGATAAAAACCGCTGTTCCTAAAAACTGTCACCTGAAATCGAATTAGTCCAAATGTTGTAATAGTTCAACTACATATCCGTCAGGATCTTCGATGAATGCAACTCTTGTCTTGATGGTATCATTTTGGAATACAGATCTAACAACTTTACATCCTGTTTTATCTACCATATCCTTGAATTTTTCATCTACGTTGTCTATTACAATCGCTAGGTGGTCAATCCCACCCGGAGTCTTGCCTCCTACCTCTTCATTATATTTAAATTGAATTTCAACACCACCCTCTCCCGCAACGTAATAACTAGTTGTCCCATCTCCTCCAACGAAATCCCAAGTGTGATGCAATCCCATGGCATCGATATAAAACGCCTTCGTAGCTTCTAAGTCCGAAACCCAAAGACATGTATGTGAAACTTCCATGCCTTCATTACTTTATGTACCTAGATATGCATATCGATTTTTCTAATTTTCCAAATCCACTTCTCTTTTACAAACTCCAAAAATAATTTATATATACTTCTGACTCTACTAAAAAAATACTTTATCAAAACACGATATTTGATTGAATCATGCAAACAAAAGAAACAGCCAATTCCAATAAACCAGGTTCTGTCGGTGAGCACCTGCTTCAAAAAGAATATGGAGACACTGACCGTGCAAATTCATTCTATGAAACTCAGATGCTAGATCATCTCAACGATAGAATGAAAAAATTACTCTCTGCACAAGAAATGGTTTTCATCGCAACATCTGACGCCAACGGAGAATCCGACTGCTCATTTCGCGCTGGCCCAGTTGGTTTCGTGCGTATTATAGATTCTAAAACTATAGCATACCCCGAATATCGTGGAAATGGGGTTCACGCTAGTTTGGGAAATATTCTTGAAAATCCTCATATTGGCATGATTTTTGTTGATTTTTTCGGTAGCACAGTCGGTCTCCATGTAAATGGCCGGGCTAGTATTCAAGAAAACCAATATATACGAAAAAATTTCAATTTACCCCCTGAGGCCTTTTCCGAGGCACAGACGAAAAGTGGAAAAAAAACCGAACGCTGGGTCGTAGTTGATATTCAAGAAGCATATATCCACTGTGCAAAACATATTCCAAAATTAAAGAAACTTAGTAAGAAAATCCATTGGGGTACTGATAGCGAAACGCATAAAGGGGGCGATTTTTTTAACGTCGCAACCTCTGCTGAAAACCACTCTCCCATCTCTCCCACCGATCTCAACAATAGGTTGTATTTTGAAAGGGCAAAACAACATTGTGAATGGTGTTTCACTTGGTTAGATAGTCCTCACGTTCACCAATTAACACCCTCTAACTCTGCCCATTCATATACGGCCAATAATCTACTTGTAGTTTGTCAAGAATGTCTGTCAAAAATTGAATCTGGGTCTATCAAACAATCTCACTTAAAATACCGCCTAGATGAACAAATGCAAAAGTGGTCTGATCATTCTTACTCTCAACTATTAAACAAAACTAAAGAAAGTCTGACCTCAACCATTGCTAAAATAGTTGATATTTCCCTATCTGAACTATCCAAAGAAAAAACCATTCTAAGAATCATAGCACTACTTTTCATATTGCATTACCTATCTCACTTTTTCATGCTACACGCATAGATATTATATTTTAATAACATCTTGCACCCCTTTTTAATATCCATCAGATCTTATATCTCCCAATGACCACTCTGATCATCGGTTCATCGGGGTTAGTAGGGCGAAACCTCGCCTCCCGATTACTCCGCGAAGGCGAATCTACTGTCTGCATGGATCTCAACATGGAACTCACACCAGATTTACCTGGTGCAACCTTGGTACAAGGAGATGTATCAAATTTCACCGACGTCTCTGAAACCATCCAGAGGTTCAAACCCGACCGAGTCATCAACCTCGCATATCTCGTAGGCAGAAACGCATGTCTTCAAGATCTCAACCGAACTTTACGTATCAATATACTTGGTATGGACAATGTCTTCCGTGCATCTGTGGATGCAGATGTCTCCCGCGTCATATGGGCAAGTACACTCGGAGTGTACAGTTCCATCGATTATGAACCAGGACTCACCGTAACTGAAGAATATCCTCGACCATATTCTCCGTATTCCTCTTTTGATGGCTCTTATTATAACGCCCTCAAACATTTCAATGAATACCAGGCCCTCCTATATGCTTCCCGTGAATCATTAGATGTGTGTGCCATTCGACCCAGTTTTATTTTTGGGCCAGGAAGGACCACTGGGGTGCCCTGGGCCTGCAGTTTCGTTGATAATGCTATCAATGGAAAAAATACCCATGTCCCCATGCATCCTGACTCTACATTTGGTCTTATATATGTAGACGATGTTGTAGATTTATTTACCAAAATAACTTTGGCAAAAACTCTATCTTCCAATGTCTATAATACGGGGGGGCATCTTCTTTCTATATCTGAAATAGCAGCAGAAGTAGATTCCGTACTGAATGGAACTCTGATCCCCGACCCCGTCCAAACCCCTCTATTTCAATTTGACATCTCCAACGACCGTGCACACAAAGAATTTGGATTCACATTATCCTCATTTTCTGAATCTTTAATTAAACATGCCAATATACTCCGTGCCCAATAGATGCCAGTTACATCTTCTCTCGGAGCAACTCGTTAAATGCCTCTGGACCATCAAGAGCCTCGATTTCATTTTTACCTATCAATATAGTTTCTTCAACGTACTTTTGTTTCACGTTGCTATCTACAAAATAAATAGATTGGGTCTTCGTAACGTACCCAATAGAACCCATAATTTTCGCACGTTTAATAGCCGTTTTGGTGAGCTGAGAATGTCCCGTTATTAAAACTCTATTTGCATCAATAGAATGCTCACTTACTGTTTGGAATGGGGCACGTTCCGTCGGGTGGACTATGAATCCAAATCTAGTCAATGCGTCTATCATCTCATCCCCATATCGGACAGTTTCTTGTTTATTTTCTAAAGGATCTACGCCCGTTTTAGCAGAATCTTGATTAAAAATATCTATCGGAATAGTGACTCTAGGCCCAAATAACTCTTCCAATCGAATGGCAACTTCGATGCTTGCATCCATCCCACTCTCATATTTTGAAACCGTTCTTCGTGACACGCCCAAGACCATTGCAAGCTTTCCAAGACTCCATTTCAATTCCCCCCGCACTTTGGATAAATAGTCTCCATCAATAGGAACATATAGCCCCCCTGGAGCTGCATATATCAACGGTGGAATTTCTTCTACGAATAAGTCGTACGCTGTATCTGGACTGATAACCGGTACCCCATGTCTCAAGTATACTACCCCCGGTTCCAATTTTTTGTCTCTAGTATGAAGTGATATCACGAGGGGCTTTGCACTCAAATGAACCCCCAGATCTTGCATCGCCATTCCTGTCTCTCGATTGAACGCATCAACATTTCCAAGTACCTTTATCAAGAATATTTGATCTTCTCTTCTAGCAGCAATGTCAAAGCTCTTCGGCCGAATAACACACCTCTCACTAACAATAAAACCTGCATCCAAAAGCATGGAAATTATGTTGTCAATTAATACATCTCGGGACATGTATGCTACGGTATGTCCTAGGCTCGTAATTAGATATAGCTGTTGTGTATAGGTGCATATGTAGTAATATTCCAAAAGAAGGGTTATTCTTCTCCAAACAAAGTAAGGATTAATGACCATCTTAGGCGTTGATGATACCGATTCTAGGGATCATGGAATGTGCACCACTTATGTTGCATTTCAAATCGCACAACAGTTGCAAGATGCATCTGCAAAATTAATGCTCATCAGATTAAACCCCGGGGTAATACACAAAACTAGGGGAAACGCCGCGGTTGCTATCTCTACAACCTGCAACACAACCACTGCATTCGAAACAGCAGTTGATATTATAAATGAACTAGCGGAACTTTCAGATCCCCATACTCAGCCAGGCTTGGTAGTGGCACCAAGTACCTTTGATGCGATCCCGAAAACCATTTCTGAATTTAGCCTCAATGCCATTAGAAGCTTCCATGAAAAAGAAGCAGCAGTAGATTTAATTGAAGAAAATGGCTACTTAAGTTCTAGCTGGAATGGAGGGAGAGGTCTCATCGGCGCATTAGCTGCAATCGGGGCACACAACGCGCTGCATGAGTGGACTTATGAATACATAACTTACCGAGACAAAACTCTCTGGGGTACCAAACGAACCGTAGATCCAAATTCTGTTTTTGAAGCCTCAAACGAATTTTATCCATCCGTCTGGGATAGTTTCGATAAAAACGAAGACTATCCCGTCTGCGTCCCCCGAACCCCCTGCCCCGTTTTATATGGAATTCGCGGAGAAACCCCCTATGTCGTTGAAGAAATGGCAAAAAAAATAAAATCCGAATCTCCTACCTGCGGCACAGTATTCACTACCAATCAAGGAACTGATGCCCACATTCAACCAGGGCAGATAGGGTTTTTAGAAGAAGGGCACTCCTATTCTGTAGATGGAATAGTTTCTTCAAAGCCCTATACAATAGAGGGGGGTCATGTTTTCTTTAAACTACAAGGAGAATCTAAGGAAATATTATGTTCTGCGTTCGAACCAACCAAGCAATTCCGTAACTATGTACGAAACCTCGATTGCGGCGACGAACTCACTGCATGTGGTGAAGTAACTCAAGGAACTCTCAAACTTGAAAAATTTGCTGTCAGGAACTTAATCACTACCAAAACCGAAAATCCAATCTGCACTATTTGTAACGATCGAATGGAAAGCTCCGGGAAATCTCAGGGATACAGATGCCGCAAATGTGGGACAAAAAATTCTCATAAACTCCAAATACCTTATTCTAGAGCTATACATATAGGTTGGTACGAAGTCCCCCCTTGTGCAAGAAGACATCTCGCAAAGCCATTAATTCGGGGTGGGTTCGATTCAATGTCCCATCCTGAGATTTAACCATTCCAACAGTTCATTTCTCAAACGAAAAGATATTTTCCGGGGAAACTATATCTTACCCCTGTGCAAAAACAATCTAAAAACACCAAGCACACAAAAAAAAGGTTTATAGAACTCATCGAACTCCGTAGGAATCTCCCCATCGGTCTAACCATCGGGGTCTTGATTTCCGGATTTGCATATTTCTATCGAATCAATGAAATAATGGGGCCTAATTTAGACACAAGAGGAAATCCCACGCTTTTCTTTTTATTGTCACTAGTTCTTGCTTTTTGTATCGCCATTTTGATTGTTTTCATTCTAGGCATTAGATCTCTACTCAAATCCATAAAAAACGAATCTATATAGAATTCAAGAAACTAACGCAACAATTCTTTCTGCGCCTAATCGAGTACCTTTTGCAACCAATACATCCCCAACTTCGAGTCCCGTTCCAGAATTCGGAGACAAAAGCCACTCTGAATTATTAGCCCGGCGAATAGCCAAAACCCGCATCCCAGTTTCAGATGACAGTTCACATTCACCTAGTGTTTTTCCATTCAAATCACAACCAGGTTCTAGTGTAATTCTGACAATAATTTCATCTGAAACCTGAACGGCTTCTGCTACCACTGGGTGCGCAGCTAAACCTCTCAATACCCCATCTGCTATCTCCAACGCTGCATCTGAAATTTCTTCGGTGGCACGTGCAAGATGCACCAACCCTCTAAGACGGATTGGATCTTCAACACTAGCTGCGGCCCGAAGCGTCCAAGCTTCGAATCTAGATTGCAACGCATCAACTTCAGCTTCTAGTTCAAACACTTCTTCTGCTACATCTTCCGAGTTAAACAAGACCGCCCCATATGCTAGATCTACTGCAAGTTCACTCATATTTTTCATCAATACAATCGAATCCACTGCCCTCTCTAAATCAACTAAATCTGGCTCTGTATATGTAGGCAATTCGTAAGTTGTTTTAGTTGCATTTTCATACACCTCAACAAGACGTTCTTCTGGGCCTCTTAAAAGAATCACATCAGCTGTACGAAGTTTCTCTTTTGCACCTGGATTGTAAACCCAATTCCCCTTTCTTCGTATACCAATAATTCTAATCCCTGTATCTGTTTCTAGATTTAATTTTCCTAAAGTCGAATTACAAAATGGAGATGTTTTGTGCACTTCTGCACGTGCGATAGTTTCAATCGCTTCTGGCAATGCGCCCTTGATCTCATCTGGGATTCCACTTTCTGATAAAACAGCGTGTGCTATTTCACCCGCAGCATTTGAAATTTTTTCTGCAGCGCCCACGACCCCAAGAACCGGGGCCAACGCCTCTGCATCTTCTGGTGTTCTAGCTGCTAATAACAAACCCATCCTCGCCCTGAGCTGTAAAATATCCATGTGGGCTTCTAGCTCTAGAACTTCTTCTGCAAGCTCTTCACTCCCATGTAACACAGCTGAATACGCCAAATCTATTATCAATTCTGATGTATCTTTCATTTCTGCCAAAACCAACTTGACACTCACCGGCTCATACTCAACATCACCAGGATCCATTTGACTCTAATTTAGAATTCAGAGAGCAAAAGGATTATTTCAAGAATATAAATCCCCTTAAACAATCTTCACTGTCGATTCAAACCTCGATATACGTCGAATAACGAATGACTGGTCTTTATTATGGTAAAAAAACGCACCATTCAGATTATCCTCGGTGAACCCCTTTGTATCAACATGCCTGACACTCCCATCAAACGTGGACTCGAGGGTGTTGTCGTAACTGAGTCTGATCTGAGTTACATAGATGGACTCAAAGGAATCTTGATTTATAGAGGATATTCTATAGAAGAATTGGCAGAAAAATCAAATTTCGAAGAGGTGTTATATCTGCTTTGGCACGGAACCTTGCCCGATGCAAAATCGTTAACAGAATTCTCTGACAATCTCAAAAATAACCGCGAATTGCCAGATGGTGTTCTACAGACTATTGTAGAGTTAGCCAACCAAAATGAAACCCCCATGGCTGCGCTCCGAACTATAGTCTCTATGCTATCTGGATATGAATCAAATGTGGAATCTCCAATTGATCCAGCCCTGGTTCTACAACAAGGCATCTGCATAACTGCAAAAATGCCCACGATTTTAGCCGCGTTCGACAGGGCTCGAAATGGAGAAAAAATCATATCTCCTCGAAAGGACCTGAGCCACGCTGCTAACTTCTTATATATGTTAACCGCAAGCGAACCCGACGAAACAAAAACAAACACATTAGACACTGCTTTAATTTTACACTGTGATCACGGAATAAATGCCTCAACGTTTGCAGCAAGGGTAACTGTCAGTACACTATCTGATCTACATAGTGCTATCGCGAGCGCTATTGGAACGCTTGCCGGTCCACTCCACGGCGGGGCAAACCAACGAGTGATGACAATGCTGTTAGAAATCGATGCAAGCAGCAGTGATCCTATCACGTGGGTCAAAAAACAGATCGAAAAAGGAAAGAAAATCCCTGGGTTCGGACACCGCGTTTATAAAACAAAAGATCCACGCGCAACAATTCTCGGTGCTATGTCCGAAGAATTAGGAACTGCAGCTGGAGACAGCCGTTGGCATGAATACAGCGTATCTATAGAGGATTACCTGGCTCAAGAAAAAAAATTAGCTTCAAATGTGGATTTCTATTCGGCATCTGCATACTATCAACTGGGCATTCCCATTGATCTATACACTCCCATATTTGCTCTCTCTCGCATTGGAGGATGGGTCGGCCATGTTATAGAACAATACTCCGAAAACAGACTAATCCGACCACGGGCGAACTACACAGGGCCCCTGGATTCAAAATATATCCCAATCGACCAAAGATAGTGATATAGTTCATTTGAACTTTCATTCTGATCTGCTTATCTCCCCTCGGCGTAAACCCTTGATTCATGAGACGTGTTATAAATTCATCAAAAGCCGCAGCACCCGCCGGGGCATATAGCCAAGGAATTGCTCATGGAAATATCATTTTCACCGCAGGACAAATAGCCAAAACCGCAGATGGAACCTCCCACCTATCCGATTCAATCCAAATTCAGACACAAGTATGTATTGAAAATATTAAACACATCCTCTCAGAAGAAGGATTGGACCTTTCCGACGTATTGAAAACAACTGTGTTTCTAGAAAATATCGACGATTTTGCAGAAATGAATGCCACTTACGCCGAATATTTCCATACAGACCCACCAGCACGCAGTGCGTTCGAAGTTTGCCGACTCCCCGGGGGTGCAAAAATAGAAATTGAAGCCGTTGCGGGTAAAAATTAACTTAATTTCCATTCAAAAAACATATGGGAAGTTTTTACTTCATAGCATAGGGATATTCTGAATGGGTCAGGATGGCTGAGCGGTAAGGCGCACGCCTGGAAAGCGTGTTCCCTCACGGGATCCAGGGTTCGAATCCCTGTCCTGACGTATTTTAGTTCAACTATTTTATAAGTTGTTCAAGCTGCAATCTAGCTTTATTGACATTTTTTTTCACATTTGTAGTACTCGATCGCGATAGTTTTTCTAAAATGATCCATGGATCTTTACCTTCATCTATTATGTGCTCAAAAATAGATACGATTTCATTTTTATTCAATACTAGTGATTCCATCAGCCACCCAATTCCAATCGCCATTATCATTCCAATTTCCCCTTTGGGAAGATCTCTATCGATCTCCTCTAATTTTATAACCTCTTCAATAATACTCGATTGGACTATGTTAAAACATCTAGGACACACAGAAACATACTCTTCAAATTCTTTCTTTATGTTCCTCACGACTTCCGGAGTCCTAGACGAACCCATCTTAATATGGCACTCAGAACACTTCATTTATTTCACACACGTCGACACAAAATACTCTCTTACGTATCCCCTGAACTTTCTCTCCCCTTCTTGCCTTTAATTTTCTTTAATCGAAATATTTCTTCCCTCTCTTGTTCTTCAAGCTTTTGCTCAATGAATTTCCGGATTTGATACAGTTCTGGAAGAACTTTGAATTCTAGTGCATTCACACGTCTCTTGGTAATCTCAATTTCTGTTAGTAATTTTCGCATCCCCGTCTCAACTTCTGCTGCCAAAATGGTCGAATCCAAGAGTCTCTCATATGAATCTGCACTTTCATCTATTCTAGCAGTTGTTCCCAACAATCCATATCCCCTTTGATCAATGGTTTTTCTCACTTTATTAGATTTTATTTGTGGCACAACCACGCCCATTATATTTTTTGACTCAACATCTATTTCTGGGTGTTCTTTCAAAGCCTCTGCAGCGCCTCTAACCGCAATATCCCCCTCCATAGCCCGTGCCATATTCATAGTATTCTGGGCTTCTATGTATGCTTGTGATAACTCTTCTCTAACACCTTTTGCATTTTCTAAAATTCCCATAAACTCCATAATCAACCCATCACGTTTTTGTTCCAAAGTATTGTGCCCCCTCTCCGATAGTTTAATTCTATCTTTGACTCGAAGCAAATTTTTTCGGGTTGGTTTGACATCTTCTGACATTTTTAGTTATCCCTCTACTTTGGAACTCTCTGAATTCTCTTCATAGTATTTTTCTATATATGATTCATCAATTCGGTTTAACTCAGTTTTCGGTAGCATTGATAGTAAATTCCACCCTGCACTAAGTGTTTCCACAATAGTCCTTCCAGTCTCGTAACCTTGCTGGATAAATTCTTTTTCAAATCTATCTGCAAAATCTAGATATGTGTTATCTCTCTCCGAAAGTGCTTCTCTACCAACAATATTCACGAGAGCTCGGAGATCTCTCCCCTCTGCATATCCTGCATACAACTGATCCGAAACATTACTATGATCATTTCTAGTCAATCCCTCTCCTATACCTTCACTCATCAATCTGCTCAACGATGGCAACACATTGATCGGGGGCGCAACCCCCTTCGAGTGAAGTTCACGATCTACGTAAATTTGACCCTCTGTGATATACCCTGTAAGATCTGGAATCGGGTGGGTATCGTCATCTCCTGGCATTGTCAAAATCGGAATTTGTGTGATCGAACCTTCTACTCCCTCTATCCTCCCGGCACGCTCGTATAGCATCGATAAATCGGTATACATGTACCCTGGATATCCTCGCCTACCTGGAACTTCTTCTCTAGCAGCTCCAATTTCTCTGAGGGCCTCGCAGTAGTTTGTCATATCTGTCAAAATAACCAACACATGGTAGTTAAGGTCAAACGCAAGATATTCTGCAGTTGTTAATGCCAACCTAGGTGTAATGGTCCTCTCTACTGCTGGATCATCTGCTAGATTGAGAAAAACGACCGACCGCTCGAGTGCACCTGTGCGCTCAAAATCATCCATAAATTCATTGGCTTCTTCAGCCGTTATTCCCATTGCAGCAAATACAACTGCAAACTCTGAACCTCCACCCCCTACATCTTCTTCTGGAACAGTTGCTTGTCTAGCTATTTGCAGTGCTATTTCATTATGTGGCAGTCCTGCCCCACTGAATAGTGGAAGTTTTTGCCCTCTAACCAATGTGTTCATCCCATCAATCGATGAAATTCCCGTCTGAATGAATTCTCTTGGGTACTCTCTAGCGTATGGGTTAATTGCAGTTCCTACTATGTCTCTACGATCTTCTGGTACAATTTCTGGACCACCATCTATAGGTTGCCCCGACCCATCCAAAACACGACCTAACAAATCCCCTGTTACTGGCATTTTTAAAGTTTCACCTAAAAATCTAACTGAACACTTTTTATCAATACCTGTGGTGCCTTCAAAAACTTGAATGGCTACAAATTTATCTGTAGATTCTAATACCTGCCCACGTCTCATACCCCTTCCACTTAGTTCAATTTCTACCATTTCTCCATATCCAATTGGTTCATCTATCTCTGCAAAAACCAATGGACCACTCACTTCGTTAATCGTTTGATATTCTTTCATTTTAGTACAACTCCTTTAGCTGATCTGTAATCTCCTTTTCCAATTGTTCTATGAACTCTCCATACTCTGAAGCGGTCCCTATCCGATTCAATCTAGGAACTGCTTCGATTGCTTGGATTTGTTCAATAGACGCTCCTCCTGATAATGCTTTAAACGCCTCGTCGTTAAACGTTTGTATCGCCTTAAATGTCAGATACGTTTTTCCGGGTTCTGAGTATGTGTCCACATCGTGATACGCATTTTGTTGTAAGAACCCCTCTCTTAGATATCTAGCAACTTCCAATGTCAATTGTTGATCCTCTGGTAATGCATCTTTCCCAACCAGTTGAACTATCTCTTGCAATTTAGCTTCTTCTGCAAGTGTAGTCACAGCCCATTGACGAACATCTGGCCAATCATCTTCTACATTTTCACGTAACCATGGATCGAGTTGGTTTCGGTACAATGAGTATGATTCATTCCAATTAATAGCAGGGAAGTGTCTGCGCTCTGCCAAACTTGCATCCAGCGCCCAAAATGTTTTTACAATTCTCAATGTATTCTGTGTAACAGGTTCTGAGAAATCTCCTCCGGGGGGCGAAACTGCTCCCACAATAGATATGGAACCTGCGGTTTCATTCAAATTTGTAAATAATCCTGCGCGTTCATAAAATGCCGATAGGCGTGCAGATAAATATGCAGGATACCCTTCTTCTCCTGGCATCTCCTCCAACCGACTTGAAATTTCACGCATAGCTTCAGCCCATCTCGATGTCGAATCGGCCATCACTGCAACATCATATCCCATATCTCGATAATATTCTGCGATAGTAACTCCTGTATATACACAGGATTCTCGAGCGGCAACAGGCATATTCGATGTATTCGCAATTAAACAGGTTCTGGACATCAGTGCTTTCCCTGTTTTAGGATCTTCCAATTCTGGAAACACTTCAATAACTTCTGTCATTTCATTTCCCCTTTCTCCACATCCTACATATACTATTATGTCTGCATCAGACCATTTAGCAAGTTGATGCTGTGTCACTGTTTTTCCAGATCCAAATGGCCCTGGAATAGCTGCAGTTCCTCCCTTTGCTATCGGGAATAGACCATCCAAAATTCTCTGGCCAGTGACTAATGGTATGGTTGGAGTGTGCTTCTGTTTGGTGGGCCTAGGCGAACGAACTGGCCATTTCTGACGCATAGCTATTTTTTCACCAGAATCCAATTCACATATTTCATCTACTACTGTGTGTTCTCCTTTTTGTATTCGAACCACTTTTCCTCCCACAAAATTTGGAGGAATCATAACCTTGTGTTCTATACTTTCTGTCTCTTGGACCGTTCCAATAATGTCTCCTGGATTTACTTCATCACCCTTTTTAACAGTCGGTTTAAATCCCCACTTTTTTTCTAAATCAATCCCTGGAGCATCCACTCCTCTATCCAAAAATGCACCTAATTGGCCTTCCAAAACAGCCAAAGGACGTTGGACTCCGTCATAGATTGAATTTAACATACCCGGACCAAGATCCACCGATAGCGGTTCTCCTGTATTTTCCACCGGTTCTCCTGGAGAAACTCCTGATGTTTCTTCATAAACTTGTATAGTTGTTAAATCATCTTTTATTCTAATCACTTCTCCCATCAACCCTTCATCACCTACATAAACCATATCATTCATCTTAGCGTCTAGACCTGCCGCAGAAACGACTGGCCCGCTTACTCTTTTTATAATTCCATCTTCGATAGTTTTCTCTTTTGCTTGACTCATTTTTTAATCACTCATTAAATCAATACCTATGGCACGTTTTATTTGGTCTCTTAAACCACTAGATTCTACGCTACCTAAAGTCACGACTGTAGGCTCTACACTCTCTTCTACTAATTTCCTTACTCCTCGCGACAAGTATGCCAGATCCTCTTGATGCATAACAATAATACCTATCTCACCATCCGCCAATACGTCTTCTACTACCGCATCAAGTTTCTGGGATTTCTCATCCTCTTGAACACTTTCATTTCGTCTAACTCCTGCAAGTTTGAATCCTGTTGTGAATTCTGGACTTCCTATTACTGCAATTTCTTGACTCATGAAATCACCAATTGTTTTTCTATTTCCTCAGGCGAAAGTCCTGCTTCTTTTCCTCTTGCAATCGCCCGGACATTTTCTATTTCTTTCTCCTTTGAAAGCACAAACGCAATCACTGGACAAATACTCAATGGATATACGTGGGACAAACGGTCACAATATTCTAACAATACGGCTTCCAGCTCATGTTCAAAACTAATCAAACTATCCGTATCTTCTAGTTTTTCAATTGCCCTAGAAAGCTGTTCACCATACTTCGATTCACGTATCATGTTTATCATCTCATCCAAATTTTTCATGGAAGATGCTAACTTTGCAGATGTAAACTGCTTCCCACCGTGTATGTAATATTCTGCAATTGGAATTTCGGACCCACTATGTGCAATTCTAAGTGCATTCATCACATTTTTAAAATCTATTTCTGCACGTAGGAAGTCTGTATATAACACCACAGATGGATCTTCTACCACTTCTATTTTCTTGAGAAGCTGCTGATAATAACATCTATCTATGGCATTCTCTAGTGAAACTAAAAGTCCCGTATCTTCATATTCTCGAAGTCCCTTCCCCAACGCTTCACCAAACATAGTCCCTTCTAGTAAATTTACAAATTCTTCTATATCGTTTGTTCCAATCAATTGCTCTAGGAAGTCACTCTTAAACTCACCCGCAGGAATAAGGTCATCTCTAATCCTCTCAACATCCTCTTTTGCATATATTCCCCTAAGAATAGTCTTCACGTTCCACGAATCAAATTTTTTCAAATATCGAGATATGTGTTCATACAATTCCCCTTCTGACCACCTCAGTAAATCCTCAAATTGACTTGCAAGATTGTGATTCAATGCGTATTCTATTAGGTCCACCCCCTTGTACCTAGCACCAAATTCGTTCACTTCCCGGGCATAAGTTGTCTCCTCCATATATCTAGAAATTTCCCCCGGACCCATACGAACAAATTTTCGATACTCTTCATCTCCATATAAATATGCCCGGCGGGATCTAACCCGGGCCGATACATATTCATAATTCCCTGTTTCAGAGCTGCTCATTGATTTGATCCAAATAAAAGTTCACTTATGTTTTTCAGCTCTTCTGTCCACACCGTTTCAATAATCGAATCGAATGTATTGTTCACTCTCATCCGAGCAGATTCACTCTCCATAACTACTCCTCCTATACATTCATATTCTCCTCCATATTTCACACCCTTGTGTTTCTTTAATAAAGATTTGAGGAGTTTCTCATCTTCCAAATTACCGTAAACGACTACGTCTTTTACACCGGTGAATTCTTTTATTGAAGACTCGATTAATTTCCCCGTCAATTCTTCTCTCTCTTTCCCTTTTATTTGCGAAATTTCATTCTCTATCTCTTGTCGAACTAATTCCAAAAGATCTCGTTTCTTTTCAAGTGTTTTTTGTTTCGCTGCTAAATTCGTACTTGAGAATTTTTGTTCTTTTTCCAATTCTATCTTGCGGCTTATTTCTTCTTTTCCTACAGCTCTGTTCACGGAAGCTTCTTTTCTCGCTTTATCTGTAATTTCTTTTCCTTCTGCATCTGATTCAGAGAGGATCCTCTCAGCATCTCCCCGGGCTTTCTCTCGGATATCCTCAACGACAGTTTCGAGACTCATTATTATCTTACCTTTTCACACTAGGAATATAACCACTAGTGCGAGGATAACTAATGTCTCTGGCAACACAGTCATGACGAGACCTATTCCGAAGAACTCTCGATCTTCAGCTATTGCCCCAACCGCCGCGGCACCAATACCACGTTCTGCAATACCTGCCCCCAAAGCAGCTAGCCCAACCCCTAGGGCAGCGGCAGCTTTAGGTAGGGATCCGTGGACAACGTCAGTTGACACGTGTTCTTGGAGCAGTACAGCATTATTTGCGAGTAAGTCTAATATAATTTCAAGCATGGATTTCACTTCATCATCCGTGATGTATGTAATTTAATACACGAACGTCAATAACTCAGTTCACTTCCTTGATAAAACTTACCAAATTCTCCTGCTGGATTTCGCGATTAAATCTCTACCATTCTGTTGCTAGGTATAACGTCGATTTTGCCCAAATGGGGTGTATCTTATTCCCCCTCCTGCATAGAATTTTTGGAAAAACTCCACATATTCTAAACGAACCGACTGTAAGCCTGCACTTGTTACTCCCAGTGCCAATACTATGGCGTGTCCTATGACTAGAATTATCGCCCCTCCAATCAACCCTGCAATACCAAAACTAGCGGGATGAATTAAACCCGGGAATATCATTTCTCCGTGCACTGCTGCCACTGCTGTGTTGTGCATGAAGTGACTTGCACCATCTTCGGCGATATATGCTCCAAAAACCAATAGATTCACCACAAAAGCCATCCCGGCCTTTGCCAATAACACTGCAGGTATTCTGGCATAAGATAGGATGTTGACAAGAACATTTGGACTTTCTAGAATCCCGATTATAGCCCCAAGAACGCCTTGGTGTTTTACCTCTCCTGCGATCATTAACACCAGACCAACAAATGCAATGCCCAATGCTAAGATCCCCGTTTCTGGAGAAAACCCTGTAAATGCCAGAGGTTCTTTTGATAGTTGAACAAACAATAAATCTGGTTTAACAGCTCTCGAATGTGTACTGAATACCCATACCCATACACCTAGCATCAATAAGATCCAAGACCCACGTTCTAATACGGCATCAACTAAACTATGTTTCATCTTATTTATGAAACCCAGGGTGTATCCAATAGTAACATGTACTATCCCTATTAACATGGCCACAACGAGCCAAAGCAGTGCGAAATGTGCTGTTTTGGGTGACAATCCCTTTTCTATTGGAGGATGCCCGCCCCAAACTATCTCTCCCACCACATGCATTCCAAAAAGTTCCCCATAGGCTATGCCAAATATAATTGTAAATATACCTGCCCAAAGGGCAACCCCCCCTAAGCTTTTAATCCCAACACTATCTGACTTGCTCATCAAAAGATAACCAATTATTGCATAACAAATACCATATCCTACATCCCCAATCATGAATCCAAAAAACGCGGGAAACGTTAGAAATATTATCAACGTCGGATCCAATTCTGAATATTTGGGTCTCCCAATAGTCTGAACCAATACTTCAAATGGTTGAACACTTTTGGGGTTATCTTGAATCACTGGGGGCCCCGATTGACCAATTTTTATATCCCCTTCCACCTTCGCTTGTCCCACTGATTCTCCATGTTCTACAAATCCTTCATCATCATACTCTGCACACTCAAGTTCTTCTATATCGATATGACTTCCAACAGACGTCTCTAGCTTCTCTTTCAATTCATCCAAAAGTACAGTTGGTATCCATCCCTCTGCAGTAAATGTATTTTCTGTAGTGGCAAACAGTAGCGGGGCCTCTGTTCTCTGCACATCTATGCTTAACTTCTCTTCTGTCGCGAGCAAGAATCCCTTCACCTCGTTTTTAATTTCTTCCATGCTAATCTCAATCGATTTAAGCTCACTCTCTAGTTCTTTTCTTTCATCACCCAATCCTGAAACATATTTTCCCACTTCCCCCGTCTCCTCCGGAATTTCAACTCGTTCAAATTCAGTCCTTTCTAGTGCAGCTGGAACCTCTGAAGAGTCCTTTTCTGCAACTATTGCTATGGAGCTTTCCCCAGTAAATATCTCCATAGGCTCCTTAATTCCTGCCAATATCTCTTTTATTTTCTCAACATTTCCCTTTCCGACAAACACATCAACAGCATTGTATCCCTTCAACAAATCAAAATCAATTCCTATTTCTGCAAAAACTTCTGCCTCTACAAGAAGTTCCTCTATACGTCGCACCCGCTCCACAATTTCACCCCTGCGGTCCTCGAGCCCATTTACTTTTTCTCTAAGATCTTCCAATCTCTCTCCAATTTCTCCCTCTTTGAACTCATATATTGATTCAACATTTTCGGCTTCAATTCCAAGTATGCTCTCAATAGCCCGCGCAGTGACCAATTTCTCTGATACTTCCTCAGCTAGTACTGCCGGATCGCCTCTCTGGAATCCCTCCCACGAACCATCATATTCCACTAGATGAATTGCATTTAGTTCATGAATCGCATTTATGAACTCTTCCATAATTTCTTTCGACCCCGTCGCCGAGATCCGGCTCATTTGTTTAGGCCTTAGCATCTACTGACTCCTTAAAACGATCTTTGATAAATAAAATAACCCCCTCATGATTTTTAGCCGCCTCTTTATCCAATTTCTTAATATCTTTATCAACTTCTTTGAGAGTTTTTTTACACTCTGCTTCTACCTCTGCCCGCGATTTTTCTAATTTCTCATCGTGATTCTTAGCTATTTTTTCGTTCTCCTTCACTAAGATCCCCTCTGCCTTTTTCTCAGCCTTAGAAATGGCATTCTGTGCCTTTTTCTCAGCATCAACAATTATTTTTTCGACTTCGATCTCTATGTCTTGGATTTTTTCGAGGACCTCTGGCCTTGCCATCTTGTCAATTCTTCTGATGGGTGTATATTTGGTCGTTACGATCGAGTTCAGTTAGATTCTTTGTCAATCCCCCCCGACACCAAACGCATGTTTTTTTCTTGGTCGGAAGAATTACTCTTTTAATGGGACTCTTAGAAGACAAGCGACGCGCTCGAATTTTCTATAAATATTTATCAAAGATATACGATGTAATCAATCCCCTCTTCTGGACGATTCCAATGAGAGAATGTGCCCTAGACCTATTCAATATAGGTCCCGCTGATAAAATCTTAGACGTTGGATGCGGTACTGGATTTGGAACCGAAGGCCTCTTGAACCGGGCACCAAATATTCACGGAATTGATCAAAGCATTCACCAACTCAACAAAGCACGTGAAAAATTTTCTAAACCCTCCCTCATTCCACTTTATATAGGAGATGCAGAAAATCTACCATTCCCTGATGGCACATTCGACGCCGCTTGGTCTTCTGGATCGATAGAATATTGGCCAAACCCAATTGAAACCCTTTCTGAGATCCGACGCATAATAAAACCTAGTGGTAAGGTTTTAATCGTTGGACCCAAAAAACCAAAGGGCCTACTGTCTAGAACTTTAGCCACGTCTTTGATGCTTTTTTACACAGAATCCGAAGCGGATTATCTCTTCTCTGCTGCTGGTTTTGAAAACATCCAACACACACTTCTACAAGCACATGTTGGCAGTCCCCCCGCTATAGTAACTTTGGCAACCGTGCCATCCTCTAAGGAATAGCTCCGTTCCGATTTTAATTTTTTACTTCGTTTATCGGTATGGGGTGTATCTGTATCTCTAGAACCTCACCATCTTCTCTCTGGAAAACAATTTTAGTATTTTCTGGCGGGGCTAATATCCACGTTCCCCCTCTGTTTATTTCCTCCTCTCTACTTGTTCCAATTAACATTTTCGACGCAACCGAATTCCCTGTATCCATATCGTACACTTCTACTTTAAGCGGCCCTCCCACAAAACTCCGTGCGACCGCGACTTTCATAGTCCCTCCATCCAGAGAACCGATGCTTCTCGAGTCTTTTGACCCCAAACCCGTGATTCCCAATTTCCTTTCTTGGATTTCGTAGAACACATTCTTAGTCCCTCCATCTAGATACGCAGTCAACGATCCACTATCAAATCCAATTTCAATTTGATACCCTCTCCCTTTGCCCATTATCCCCGTTTGTCGGCTTACCTCTGGATTGTATGCTATTGGATATAAACTCGCAGTTCTAGTGATGGCTTCATCCAAACTTATGCCGCCTGACAACGATTCCTGATCCCATACATATGCCTCTCTCCAGTACGTACTCCCTTCAATTGTGGCCAGAACCATCCCGCTCTTCGATGCAGCAATGTATACGTTTCCAACTTCTATTTCCCCCATTGCCACTTGAATCAAATTATTTTTCACTGGGCCATCAAACGGTATCAATTCCTCTTTAAGCATCATGATTCTCCCTCTCAATTCTATTTGAGAAACCATCTCTGATTCTTCTTCTATGTGGTCCAACAGACCTCCTAGTACCTTTGAATCAGTGCTTATCATCATTAATTCTCTAGTAAACTCTTCTGACCCAATCCAACCACTTTTCCACCGCTCTTGAATTTCCACAAAACGGTCTGTTATATCTGCAGATTCAATTTCTACATCTGTAGCCGCTTGGAAAAGTATCTCTCTTTTTTCATCTTCCCCACTCGCCGATGAAATTCTTTCTTCTAATATATATTTATTGAGCTCTCCCAAAATCATTTTTCGATCCATCGAAATTGAAGTTGCCAAATTGGGTGTTTGAACAACAAAATCTGACCGATCAATCTGACCAATACTAACCATTCTAATCTCCTCCTCTGATAGCTCGATACCAGATGAAGTTTCTCCCGAAACTCCTCCTACCGAAATAGAGGCCAAAACTAGAACTATTACTACTATATTTAACCCCCTATTCATGATCCCCCTTATGTTTTCAACAACCAAAAACGGCCCTATATTATATAATATCGGTTCTAGCAACATTTTTTTTTCTTTAAACTGAACAGTTTCTTATGTCAAATCCATTGATAAGATGCTTTTTCATTTCTATCATCTTATTATCGGCCGTCTGTGGGAGCTCAATAGCCCAAGAAGATATCTCCGATGGAGACTCTGATGTTACCCTCTTCAAAATCACGCTTTCTCCCACTGGGGAAGCTATCTGGACGGTTGAATTAAAATATCCCCTTACTACTCCTTCAGAAGTACAATCATTCAATAGGCTTTCTACCATTTTTGAATCCAATGGTCAGTCGTTTATCTCATTATCCCCCTTCACACATGCTATTACAGTCGCCTCAACTGAAACTGGGAGGGACATGGAACTCAAAGAGATATCTTACTCATCCTCTATGTCCGATGACCATGGCTCACTTTCATTATCCTTTGTATGGACCAATTTCACCCACTCTCAAGCAAACGCGATGAGTGTTGGAGATGCATTTTCTGTAGAATCAGGTGAGGCTTGGATGCCACTTTTATTGGAAAATCAAGAACTTATAATCGAATTTCCTCCCAATTACGTGGCTCAAAGTTCTTCCCACAGTATCGATAATGGAACCCTTCACGTAATCGGACCGACAAAATTCTCCCCCGGGGAACCATTTGCAACCCTCATTGAATCCTCCCCCGCCACTCCTGCTATTAGTAAAACCACTCCTCTGTCGTTCACGTTTATCATCGCAATCTTACTATCCGTGTCTGTAGGTTTATTGTGGATTTTAAAACGAAATTTCAACTGGTCTCCACTTTCAACTCTTTTTTCTGCTTTCCCCAATGCATCCCGGTACCCAATTCTAAGAAAATATGCCCCACTCCCCCCTCCTGTCGATGATATGCCCTCCCGGCCGATAAGCCGCGAACCATTGATTTCCGACGAAGAGCGAGTTCTAACTATAGTGCAGCAACATGGTGGTAGAATTAAACAAGTCGACATCGTCGAAAAAACTGATTGGTCAAATGCCAAAGTGTCTCAAGTTCTATCACACCTAGAGGCTAAAGGATTCGTAGACAAACTCCGCATAGGCCGGGAGAACTTGATCTCACTCCGCAGGAATGAAGGTCGCGATCGATAATAACAAAAACCCCAGCGATAAACTACTCTCTATTTACTACCATGAGAATACTCGTCGCAATCACCGAAGTCGCCACCCCTGATGACACAATAGAATTTTCTGACAAGTCAATCACTGAAAGCAATTTCACATATGGTCTAAACGAATGGGATGAATATGCTATCGAGGAAGCTATTCAAATTTCAGAATCTACTGCAAATTCTGATGTTATATCCGTCACCATTGCCCCCCCCCGGGCAGAAAAAACTATTAGGATGGCATTAGCAAAAGGTGTCACTAAAGCAATTAGAGTGTGGGATCCAAAACTGGAATCATTACCTTTCATCGATCCTCGGCTAAAAGCAAAAATTCTAGCCAAAGTAGTGTCCACCATTTCCCCTGACATAATCTTCACCGGAGTTCAATCTAGCAACGACTGCTGGGGTTCTACTGGGGTCGCTCTAGCAGCGGAAGTCGGATTCAACTGGGCAACATTGGTCACCGATCTTGAATTATCTGGTGATGTTGCACATGTGCGAAGGGAGCTCGAAAATGGAGTAGACGAAATAGCTGAGGTAACTCTCCCTGCTGTTTTCACTATTCAAACTGGAATTAATGAACCCCGTTATGCCAGTCTAAGAGGAATTAAACAAGCCCAACAAAAAGAACTAGAAACACTGTCTTTCAGTGACCTTTCCCCCGACCCTGATGAATTCCAATCCAATATAAATCTCATTGAATTCTCCCTTCCTACTTCTAATAGCGCAATTCAGTATTTTGAAGGAACTCCCAAAGAACAAGCCACACAAATAGCCACCATCATTAAAGATCTTGGCTTTGGAGGCAGCTAAATGTCTCCCATTTTAATCATAGCTGAACACAGACAGGGGGTTATCAATCCCGACACTTTCGGTCTACTGACTGCGGGAATAGAACTTTCCACCGCCCTTAACACGGAAGCCCATGTTGCCGTCATTGGAAAAAATCCAGAAAAATTGGCCAAAGATATTAACATAGCTGGAATTCATAAAATTCATACATTTTCAACTTCCCTTCCGTATAATCACGACATTTATGTCCAAGTAGTTTCATCTTTATTTGACAAGATACAGCCGTCTTCTATTCTCTCTTTGCACACTTCTACAGGAACCGATTATTGCCCTGCATTAGCATCCATTTTGGATATGCCTCTCCTACCGGATGCAATTGCAATCAATTACACAGATCAAGTAGAAATTCTTCATGAAATGTATTCTTCAAAACTCCAAGCGAAAATAGCTTCGCCCCTCCCTGCGATAATAACCGTTCGTGCCGGAGTTTGGCCAACTGAAACAACCTCTGGAAATGCTTCTATAGAACCTCTTAATATCTCTATAGATGAGGAATCTATTAATTTCAAAGTTAAAGATTATGAAGAAACCCCCGTTGGGGATGTTGATATTTCTACTTCCGATTTACTACTAAGTGTGGGCCGTGGAATTGGGGATGAAGCAAATTTGGAGTTAATTTTTTCTACAGCAGAGGCTATGGGGGCAACAGTCTCTTCTTCCAGGCCCATCGTCGATGCAGGGTGGCTACCAAAAGACCGCCAAGTCGGTCAATCAGGAACAAAAGTTTCTCCATCTATTTATTTGGCCATCGGTATATCTGGTGCTGTTCAACACATAGCTGGAATAAAAAATTCTAAAGTGATAATTTCAATCAACAAAGACCCCAAAGCACCCATATTCGATGCATCTGATTACGGAGTGGTAGGAGATCTTTTTGAAATACTTCCTGCCCTCTTAGAAGAGTTTAGATAAGAAAAACAACCCCTCTCTTTCACGCACCCATCGCCATCTATTTGTTCCTTCTTATCAATCTTCTACCGTGAACACTTCCAATGATCACCGATTACTAATCGAAAACCACATTTCTGAAATAATCGATGAAATTAGTCTACCAAAATTACGAGATTCTATAAAATATTCTACATTATCTGGTGGCAAACGCCTTCGACCCACGCTCACGTTACTCTCTTGTGAACTCGTGGGCGGGGACCTCGCAAAAGCAATCGATTTTGCGGTTGGAATTGAACTAATCCATACAGCATCACTCATAGTCGATGATATAATCGATTCTTCTCCATTTCGAAGAAAACAATATAGTTCCTGGGTCGAGTTCGGTCACAGCGATGCAGTCATTTCTTCTGATGGTTTAATAGGAGAGGCATTCAATTTATTCTCTATCGATCCTATAGCGTTGGAATGTGTTTCTAAAGCAATGGCGGATCTAGGAAGTGGAGAGGCAATGGAATTAGTCTCTCCCCCTCAAAACGAAGAGCAATATCTAGACTTGGCTCGCAGAAAAACCGGATCTCTATTCCGCGCAGCCGCAGAATTAGGCGGGATTGCAGCACAATCTGATCAATCCACAATCACTGCTCTAGGTGATTATGCCGAAGCTGTTGGGATGGCTTTTCAAATCCGAGACGATGTGTTGGACGCAACAGCCGACCCGGAAATTCTAGGAAAACCAACTGGACAGGATGCCATGTTAGAACGCCCCTCTTTACTTCGTGTAGCTGGGATATCCCCACTCGAAGCGAATTCTAGAGCACATCTACAAGCAAATAATGCATTGCGTATTTTAGGAACTATACAAACAACAAATCCCACTACTCTTGATTATCTCTCAGAATTAGTTAACTTCGCGGTAACTCGTTCGTATTAATTCCTTCTCTTGGTTTCTATAACCGAAAATATCAGTGTGCTTGAAAACCCGATAATTGTCCCCATCACCAATACCATGGCCAAGAATTCTAGTGTTACTGCTTCTATCATATACCCACTAGCTGCATAAAGCACTCCTGTTATTGAAATAACATAAACTGGGGCATTCAGATATCTTAATTTCATTTTTGCATTCAAATACTCATCTGTTATATGGCCCAAACTCAAAATAATTCCCGCAGAACCAAACCATTGTACTCCTCCAAAAACAAAAGTAGCAACTGCATTGATCACACTCATATCTAGACCTGAACTATTTCTCATTTCTTCTATTAAATAAACCCCCTCGAGACCACCAATGACAATTACTATTGCAGAAACCACATACGCAACCAACACGACCCTACCTGTGTACAAATCCCGTTTCGTATTCTCTATAGCTTGACGAATCGAATCCTTAAGACCCAACCCCTTGTATAGGACATAAATCCCCATTATTGCAACACCCATACCAAAAATCGAATTACTTCCCACTGCGTTTTCAAAGATAATGGTCATCGGATATATCAAAAACAAAATACCAAGTGGTAACAGCAAAGTCCCTCTTGTTTCTGGGTCTCTTATAAACTGCTTTATAGTGTAATATGCAGATTCAAGCCCTTCTGCCTGGCGGACCACAACTCTGTGCACTCCACTAATTTCCACTCTCGATCGAATTATGGGCATGACACTTTCATCTTGTGCCCCATCCGTTACAACCACGGTCCTCACCTTTTCCCCAGAAAACATTCTATTAAGAACTTCTTCAGTCTCTGCCCCAACCTTTCTTCCGGCAGCCATATCTCCTCTAGCACTCCCTGTCACCACTGCTATCTCAACCGGATCTGGCAGTGTCTTTTCATAAAGTTGCAACCCCTGAAACATAACATTCCCATCTGAATCTGTAGGGTCTGCTATAGCAAGAGCCAGCGCAGCACTCTCTACCGCTTGCCTTCCAATAACTGGAGTTTTAATCCCGGTTTTCCTACCAAGATCATCATCTAGGTCGACACATAGGATTAATAACACAGTTACCTAGTCGATCTCAGAGGGGTTACGTTTTTGGGAACGTAAGCGTTTAGGTAGCGGGATAACTAAATCTCGCATGCCAAATTGTCCTCTAGAGGCCGAATGCCCCAGTTTCTCTGAGCGGTTCGAAGGTCTAGGATGTCAGTTTTATGCCAATCGGAGTGGGATGGAATGGTGTAATCACTATAGCCTCCCAATCCGCGAACTAAAACAGCAACCTGTTAAAATTGGTGAAGAAGTTATAGTAACTGTCACTGATATTCATGAAAGTGGAGCGGGAGTTGGTCATACTGAAGATGGTTTTGTCATTTTCGTTGATGGTGTCTTACCAGACGCAAGATCTCTAGTAAAAATAACTAGTCTGAAAGCCAATCATGCTCGAGCAGAGGAGATCGAGCGCCTACCACTGATCGAAGAAGATGAAGAACCCGCCTCCCCTGAAGAACCCCCTGGAAAACCCCTCCGAACCTCTCGACCAAATCTTGGTAGTCGAGAGGATTTTTGGGGATCTTAACCGCTATAATTTCACTTTCACTCCACTTGGAAAGTATTATTAAACTCTCACACAAAGATTATACTATCTCCTATTAAAAAACGCGGAGATGGTGATAAATATGATTGATTTACGTAAGAAAGCGGAAGAATTACATGACAGACATTCAGACACATTTCAAATTGAGGTAGACGAAATAGAATCTCAATTACGCACCCTCGTGGAAGGCTATAGCGTCCCTCTAGAAGAGGCTATCCGAAGTGTTGTCAATCGAAACGCACCTGAATACAAAAGTTCTACGGCGGAAACAAACAAATCCAATTCTCAGATCAAAGTCGGAGACATTAATATATCTGGCCAGTGGATAGATCTTCAAATCAAAATAGTTGATCTTTGGGATCCTACTAGCGATTCCATTGATCAAGTTGGTCTAGCTGGAGATGAAACTGGAACGATTAAATTTACAAAATGGTCTAAATCCAATCTCCCACCTCTTGAGGAAAATGGGAATTATCTTCTAAAAAATGTCGTAACCGACGAATGGAACGGTAGATTTTCTATAAAACTCAACCGAACAACGATAATAGAACCATTGGACCAAGACATTGAAATTGGAGATGGTTCAACTTCAATTGAAGGGGCACTTGTAGACATTCAATCTGGAAGTGGACTCATCAAACGATGCACAGCTGATTCCTGCACACGTGTCCTTCAAAATGGATCTTGCGCAGAACACGGAGAAGTAGACGGAAAATATGATTTACGCCTAAAAGGGGTGATAGATGATGGGATCAATGTATTTGAAGTTATACTAAATGAACAAACCACTGAGTTTCTCACCGGAATCAACCTCTCCGAGGCCGAGTCAATGGCAACAGAGGCTGTTGATACTGGCGTAGTTCTCACCAAAATGCGCAATATGCTTCTTGGAAAATATTACAAAATCCAGGGATCGAAATTTAGTAGGTACTTAATAGCAAATGAAGCAGAACCTCTATCCGATCCAATTGATACGGATTCAATTTTGATTCAGGCGAGGTCGATCTGATGAGCGTTTCTATCTCTCGTGAAGTTGCCCGTAGGGTTTTTGCAAGTGAATTTAATATAGCAACCCACACTTTCAAAGAATCTGATGACGAACGCGCTCCAAATTATATTTTACTCCCAACAGGAATACATGCAAACCGTGTTTTCATTGTTGGCACACTAACTCAACTAGACAATATAGGAAATGATTCCGAATGGTGGCATGGAAGGATATCTGATCCCACTGGGATATTCCATATCTACTCTGGACAGTACCAACCAAATTCTACAAGTGTCCTCAGAAAACTAGACCCTCCTACATATGTTGCCGTAACCGGAAAACCTAATATCTATTCTCGAGAGGACGAGGGACTAAGTATATCCATCAGACCCGAATCTGTAACTGAAGTAGATTCCTTAACTAGAGATCGCTGGGTTGCCGAAACCGCAATACAAACTCTGGAACGTATATCCTCTTTCAGAGAAAACCCCACCCAGTATGCAGAAAGAGCAAAAACACACTATGGAGAAGATCCAACGATACATCACGACACCGCTTTATTGGCACTAGAAAGTTTGATGGAGCCTTTGTAGCCATCCACCGTCTGACACGTTGAGGTCTGACGAACAATTAAATAGTTGGAGGCCTAGTCTAACCCACTATGAGGAAAACAAACAAAAACAAGACCATATCTTTCCGTGTCAATGAACAGACATTTGAGTCCCTTCAACACATAGCGAAAGAAAATGGAATGTCCCTGTCTACGGTTTTCCGTGATTACGTTAGAATGTTCGTAGAACGAAGGGGTCAAGTCAGGGTAGTTCCTGAAGATCCTCTAACAGATTCCGACGCTGGATTCCCCCCTAGGATTGAAGTCCCAACAAGTTTTCTCCGTGACCACGAGCGCCTAGAGTTGGAAGCAGGCCATTTACGAGAACAACTTGCAGAGTACAAGAGATATATATCCGCTCTCCGGGAGCGAGAAGCAGAATCTGAGGTTATTTTTCTCGAAGATTTAGATGCAGAAAATGATGCCATTGATTCTTGGAATATCTGAATTTTTATATCAGTGATTTTTTCTCTACTCTGACATTTTCCCCCATTTCTTCATTTCCCTCTACCCCTGCAATAGCTTCCAAAACTTCCAATGTTCTAATAGAATCATCTAAGAACGAAACAACATCTGCTGGGTATGAATATACCATGTAATCTTTTCCCATTCTATCTACAATTTCCTCTGGAGATTTTCCCTCTTTCCGCACTTTGAGCACATATTCCATAAACTTTTTTTCTGGATGCTCACAGTAGGGATTCGACTCACAACCACAATCCAAAAAATCTTTTGCAAATGCGTATATGTGCCCACGAAATGATTCATCTATTTTTTCAATTTCTCCTGTAAAAAGAAGATCGAGAGTAGCACCGCTAAACACTTTTTTCGGTATCCTAACGCCCAACTGTGCACATATCTGCGAATGATTCTTGAGATAAATTCGTTCTGTAATCGACACTTCTATTATTTCACCGTCCTCTGTGTTAATAAAATCTCCTTCAGAATCAGAATGTATTTCCACTATGATCAAGTACTCTGATTCGTGTCCGGGTTAGGGTAGTGGTTATCCTTCCGGCTTGTGGAGCCCGAGACGCGGGTTCAATTCTCGCACCCGGACTATTTTACTCATTCAACTATCCAAATTAATCTTGTACATAGATAACTAGCCTCTATATGATTTTTTTAACAAGGGTTTAAATTCTACCATATCTTCAAACAAACCCAATGAACCACCCAAATATTCGTGCATCAGATCCTATTGTTGCAGAACTATTAGAACTAGAATTAAAACGCCAACAGAATACATTATCAATGATAGCTAGTGAAAACCACGTTTCACAAGCTGTCTTAGAAGCCCAAGGATGCATCTTGACAAATAAATACGCAGAAGGATATCCTGGATCTAGATATTATGGTGGATGCGAACACGTTGATGAACTAGAACAATTAGCCATCGACCGCGCCAAAAAAATCTGGGATGCCGAACATGTCAACGTACAACCCCATTCTGGGACTCAAGCAAACATGGGTGTCTATTTCGCTGTACTAAAACCCGGGGATAAAATTTTATCCATGTCTCTGACACATGGTGGTCATCTTAGCCATGGGCACCCTGCAAACTTTTCCGGACGTTTCTACGATATTCAACATTATGAAGTAGACCCTTCCACAGGCTATATCGACTATGATTCTGTGGAAAAAATAGCAAAAAGTTTCAAACCCGATATAATCGTATCTGGATTTTCTGCTTACCCCCGAATTGTTGAATGGAATCGATTTCAAGAAATAGCGCATGATGTCGACGCCTATCACCTAGCGGACATGGCTCACATAACTGGACTTATTGCAGGGGGGCAACACCCCTCCCCTGTGAACCACGCAGATTTTGTAACTGGATCAACTCATAAAACTATCCGTTCGGGCCGTGGAGGACTCATACTGTGCCGCGAAGAATATGCATCTAAAATAGATTCTGCAGTCATGCCCGGTATGCAAGGAGGGCCACTTTTGCATAACATAGTAGGGAAAGCAGTTGGTTTCGGAGAGGCACTCACCCCCGAATTTTCTAACTATGCAGCCCAAACAGTCAAAAATGCACAAGCCCTCGGGAAGTCACTCCAAGATGGTGGATTAAAATTAGTTTCCGATGGTACCGATACCCATTTAGTTTTGGTCGATTTACGACATTCCCATCCTGATTCTACTGGTAAAGAAGTTCAAAATAATCTAGAATCTGTTGATATAGTTCTCAATGCCAACACAGTCCCCGGGGAAACTAGATCTCCTTTCTTAGCTAGTGGTATTCGAGCCGGAACTCCCGCGCTAACCACTCGTGGTTTCACAGAAGAAGATTGCATGACTATCGGAAATCTCATTGTTCAGATGATCAACAATCCAGACGATACTCCTACACAACTTTCTGTTTCAAAAGAAGTTGAATCACTCTGTAAAAACCATCCTCTATATTCTTAATATTTGGTTTATAATTTGCCACCCTATAGCAAATCCAAGGTTTGAAGAGCATCCGTGCCAAATCTCATCCAATGGTCCATATTATTGATGGAAATGCGGTCGCTGCTCTGCTACGAGAAGATCTTAAAACTCAAATTGATACTCTGCGAAATTCTGGAGTTACTCCTGGATTAGCCACTGTTTTAATGAGTGATGATCCTGCAAGTAAAACCTATGTTTCCATGAAACAACGTGATTGTGAAGAACTAGGAATGAATGCTACTGATATAGTTCTCGACCCTACTTCTTCTTCCGAGGAACTTTTTTCGGTTCTCGATAAATTAAATTCGGATTCTGATATACATGGTTATCTAGTCCAAATGCCCTTGCCTTCCCACATCCCCGAACAAGAACTTCTTTTTCGCCTCGATCCGATGAAAGACGTAGATGGATTCCACCCCGAGAATGTTGGCCTCCTCGTTTCTGGAAACCCTCGATATAAACCTTGTACTCCTCATGGAATACAAAAATTACTCGAATCTATTGATGTAGACACCTCTGGAAAAGACATAGTCATCGTGGGAAGATCAAACATTGTTGGAAAACCTCTAGCAAATTTATTATTACAGAAATCATCTGGTGGAAATGCAACCGTGACAATTTGCCATTCTCGAACACGCGATTTGGCTACTAAAACACGAGAAGCAGATATCATCATTGCCGCTCTTGGAGTGCCCGAGTTTATCACTGGTTCTATGGTATCTGATGGTGTAGTCGTCGTCGATGTTGGTGTCAATCGAGTAGAAGATGATAGTGAAAAAGGATATCACCTGGCAGGAGATGTTGAATTTGATAGTGTGAGCAAAAAAGCCAAAGCCATTACTCCAGTCCCCGGAGGTGTGGGCCCTATGACCCGCGCAATGCTCATGTACAACACAGTTCAAGCGGCAAGTTTGCAATCAAACATATCTTTATAGCTTAATTTTTCTTATTCTTGCTCGTTCTTTTCTTCTTAGGTTCAACCCCATTCCCTATGATTTCTGGAAGTATCAATTCTCCAAAATGCAAAATAAGTACACAAAGCATTGGGCCCAAAAATATACCGTACCAACCAAATATCAATGACCCAAATATGTAAGAAAACATGATCATTCCTACATGCAAATTCTTCCCTGAAATATACGGCCGGATAATTAAATCAGGGATGCAATCCACAACTACAAACGATGCTACCAAAAACACAATCGGAAGCATCAATGAATTTTGACCTCCAAAAAGGAATCCTTGAAGTAACAAATATAATGTCGTTGGAATGTAGATTATTTTCATACCTACTATCGGAACTAAGCTCGCCACTCCCGCGAGTATTCCTAGTAATGCTGGATATGGAATTTGAGTGTGACTGTCTCCCAACCAAACTGAGATAACTGTGTATACTATTACTCCTATGGCCGCAGTTGTCAATACGTTCAATATATTCCCTACAAAAACTTGGTGAAAACTCCGGTCAACTTTGGTGACATATTCCTCGAATATTCCTCTATTATCTGCAAAATTTTTCATAATCCATTGAGATAAATCTGGACCACCCGTCAGAAGGTAGAACGCAATAGATAGTGCCAAAAACATATGGAGTACCACGCCACCTATCACCGCTATGTATGATGTTATCTTATCCACGCTCTCCACTATTGCAACTATAACTCCTCCTGAAAGCACCTGTTCAATTGGTGTAGTCATGGCAGATATCTCTGCATATGGTCCCAAATATTGGGCCAAAGTTTCGAGTTGATATTGATGAATCAATTTATCAAATTCTTGAACTCCAATAGAAAGCGTATATCCTGTAACTAATAAGATTGGAAGTGCCACCACCATCAAAGCAGCAAACGCAGCCAAACCTGATGATTTTACATTTTGATTTAATCTGGAGTATACTGGTTTCGATATATAGTAAATAAACAAACCCACGACGAATGTGCCTATGAATTTATACACAACGAACGCTAGTACAAGTGCTAAAACCAACCCCAAAATCCACAACATTATTCGCGACACGTCAGTTTCATTTCTAGCTACCATGTCACCAAAACCTTGCCCCCAAGGAAAAAGTTTTCGCCATTTCCTGTTAAAATTTCATTTTCCAACCGTTACAACTAATTTCTACCATCCCTGCTCTCTTAACATGCCAAAATATGATGATATTCTACATGATTTCATCAATATTGATCTATCACTTGTTCAGGATAATTTAATTGAATGGTATCAGCTACATCATCGTAAATTTCCTTGGAGAGAAACTACAGATGCATATCCGATACTCATATCTGAAGTCATGAGCCAACAAACTCAACTCGCCCGAGTGGTCACCGCTTGGGACGAATTTTTATCAATATGGCCTTCCATCGAGTCGTTAGCAAATTCCCATCTATCCGATATATTGAAATTTTGGACTACACACCGATTGGGCTACAATCGCAGAGCCCGTTTTCTCAGAGAAACTGCAATTGAAATAGTTCACAACTTTAATGGTGAAATCCCCGACTCTATAGATTCGCTACAAAAACTCCCTGGAATTGGTCCTTACACGGCAAATGCAATTGCTAGCTTTGCATTCAATAACGGGGGGCCCACCCTCGATACTAATGTAAAACGTGTTATCTATCGCTTTTTTGGACCCTTGGAAAACCTCTCCGATATAGAACAAGTAGCCAATCAAATCATGCCCCCAAATCATTCTCGAATATGGAACAATGCCATGATGGAGTTAGGGGCCACTATTTGCAAACCAAACCCCCTGTGTGATCTAAAAGCGTGCCCTTGGAGGAATCATTGCAATGCCTATTCTACTCAAGAATTTTCCACACCACTCTCACCCAGATCTCCAAATTTCAAAGGAAGCACTAGACAAATCCGAGGAGAAATTATTAATATTTTGTCCAAAACAGACGTCCTCTCCATCTCCGACCTAGATTCTAAACTTACTTCTTCAATGCCCCCTGAGTACAACTCCGATTTATTACCAACACTCCTTCACACTCTTGAATCCGAAGGACTAATCCAGATCGACAAACTGGAACAACCCCCTACTGTTCGACTTCATCCATAATCTGCACAACTTTGGCTTTTATTAGTGGCTGTGCATTTTCCTTTGGAAGAGACATTATTTTGCCTTCCTTAAGATCATATGTGTTCCCATCAACTCCATAAATTTCCCCCATCTCTTGCACAACTTTGATTTTAATGTTGGACGCTTCCTCATCTCCTGTCTGATCCATATTTTTTTGAGGCGGTTTTTGTTCATCTATTTGGTCTGTTTCCATCTCCTGCTGAGTGTCTTCTCTCTCTTCTGAAGATACACGCTGTAAAATCTCATTTCTATTATTTTGCAATAACTCAACCAAATCCCTAAACAATTCAACTTCTCCCCCTGCCAAACTTCCATCTCTCTCTCCCAACCCTGCAGCTGTCAGACTAGCCCCTTTGAGAATTTTACCAACTCGACGATCATATATGGCTTCTACCACTCCCACCACTGTTTTAATTTCATCGTCTATCCTGCGAACCGTTTTCGCGTCTACAGCATCAACTCCCCCTTGTAAAATATTTTCCTTCTCAACCCGAAGATTTTGTAGATATTTTGATACATCAACATAAAATGAATCTAACAATGGTTGTAGGTCACTTCTAGTTCTTTCCTCAATTTGAATCTCTCTTAGATCTTCTAAATTCATTGTAATAGTTAATTTTTAGTCTCTTTTACTTTCTCGGCTTCCCCCCGCGCCATTAAAAACATCGCGGCATACTCTGGAATTATATTGATGCCATCTGAGATTGTAAATGTTTCCCCTCCGAACTCTACCAACTCGTCTTCCTTACCTTCTACAGAAATTTTAATATCCCTTCCTTTAAACCGATCCGGTATCGCGTGTTCTAATGGGTCAAACTCATCTAATTTTTCATATTTTATTGGTTTCACTTGCAATGCTGTTCCCCCATGCAAACTTAACGGCAAACGAATCAAACGGTGTATGTCTGTAGTCACTGGTTCGTCGATTGATGCAGATTGATTTTCTACAATATTTGGAATTAATTTCTTCATCCACGTAACAAAATCTGGATGGACATCTATATTTCCCATTTCAATCTCTTTATGTTTTTTATCTATAATGGATAAAATATTCAGAGCCTTTTTAGCACCAATTCCTTCAAATTCTTGCAATTTGAGCTGGGCACTTTCATTTTCCATATCTCGCAACTCCCCGATACGTTCCAATATTGCACTATGCACACGTTTATCCCATCCCCCGCCTGCCCCCACACTTCTCTTTTTTGTAGGATTTTTCAACCCTATCCCCGCAACTGTTTCTGTTTGAACTATTGTTTCAAGTTCTACACCTGCTCCAAGTATGTAATCCACCACTTCTCGTCTCGCGGATCGGTCCAATTCTCTAATTGCATCGTGTCGAACGTGTACATGGTATCCTCTCCCCCCTGAAAAAACTATTTCTAGATTCTGAAATGAAAAATCTTCGGTTAGAAAATCAAGCAGTTTCCATAATTCCTCTTTACACGCATATAGCATCTCTGCATAAGTACTTCCCTCTGAAGAAAACGAATGAAGGTGATCTGCATCTAAATCGAATATTAAATCAGACCCCATCCAATTTTTCCCAACCATGGAAGGTGTACCTGGCTTTTGATAGACTCCGGCAGAAAAATAGACATGCTTCGGCCGATTCGACACAAGAAATTCTTGCAATCCACCCATGTCTAGAAGCGATTGATGTCTCTTCATTATGGTCCCTGTTCCCGCAGTCCATGGAATGAATCCCCACTCTCTGCGCTCTGCAGAAGGAGGATTATACGGGTTCATCGACCGATAATAATCTCCAAAACGCCCGCGGAGATATTCTCGAGTTCTATCTTCCATCTCCAGATATCAGACTACCAATGAGTAAAAATCTTTTTTCTATGTATTATTCCAAATTTGGGGAATAAACTAGATACCACGCATCCCCCATATCTTCGTAATAACGCTGAACCAATTTTTCTTTCTCAAATCCGATCTTTTCATAGAAACCTATGGCATCTAGGTTTGTAGTTCTAACATGACATGCAATATTGCCATATTTTTCTCCCATTGAATCGATCAAATATTTCCCAATTCCTTCTTTCCGACGATTTCCATTCACTGCAATAAAAAAGATATACCCGCTATCTTGAACGGCAATAAAACCTAGCCCATCTCCCGTCCCCGAATCAACACACCAAAATTTTTCTGCTTCATGATACATTTGCGCAAAAAATCCCCATTTTTGTTTCAACAAATCCTCTTCTCGACGTATCTCCTCTTTAAGCAACCACGCTTCATTCAACAGACGGCTACTGTTTGGTTCTATCTGTAGTATCTCGAAATTATTTCCCACTGAGTTCTGTAAATATTCCCATTATCATAACTTCATCTTTTCCCATCCCACTGTTCTACTGAATCACCCGCTACCATTCCCCCTGTTGATGTGAAATGCAGACAACTAAATCAAACCATTTCTTATATTCAAATTAAACTACCATGGAATTCTATCTTCGGGACCATACCGCCGACATCGCAGTCGAATCATTAGCCCCAACTCTGGAAGAAGCATTTTCTGGTATTGCAGAAGGACTATCTCACGCACATTCTCCCAATTCTCTTTCTGGAAACAAAAAATTCCATTTAAATATATCTTCAGAGTCTCTGGAATCTCTTTTATTTGATTTTCTTGACATGCTCATTTACGAACGTGACGTCTACAATGTTCTACCAACAAACCACAAAGTATCCATTATTCAAAAAGATGATATGTGGAACCTCGAAGGCACTTACTATGGGGTCCCCCTCGATACCATAGAATCCCGTGAAATCAAAGCCGTCACATATTCTGACATGGAAGTTAAAAAAACACCAAAAGGGTGGAGATTGTATGTCGTATTTGATGTATGATCCATTACCTCCGTAACGAAAGTATATGTTCTAAGACCGTAATATACGCATAATGACTACATTCAAATCGGGAAACATCTCTCTCAACCAAATAGAAGAATTCGTATGGGAAATTCCCCGATCCGGTGATATGCTAGTCCCTGCAAGAATATTTGCAAGTGAAACTTTATTGGAACAAATATCTCAAGATAAAACGCTGGAACAATTAAAAAACACAGCATCTTTACCCGGAATACAAAAGTATGCAATTTGCATGCCAGATGGCCACCAAGGATATGGTTTCCCAGTTGGCGGTGTGGTGGCAACCGATGCAAATAACGGATGTATTTCGCCAGGTGGAGTGGGCTATGACATTAATTGCGGTGTCCGCATGATAAAAACCAATCTTTCTTATTCCGATTTACGTGGAAAAGAAGAATCACTCGGGAAACTTCTCTTCAACAAAGTCCCCGCAGGACTAGGGAAAGGAGGGGTTCTCAATACTTCTTTAGAAGATATAGAAGAAATTCTATCATTGGGGGTTGAATGGGCGCTATCTAATGGTTATGCCGTACCAGAAGATTTGGATTTCTGCGAAGATCGCGGAAGGAGAACAGACGCCGATCCGACTAAAATTTCACTCAGGGCAAAACAAAGAGGAAAAAACCAAGTTGGTTCTCTTGGCTCTGGAAATCATTTTCTTGAAGTTCAACGAGTGGTAGAAATATTTCGAGAAGATGTCGCACATTCTTATGGTTTATCACAGGACCAGATCGTTATATTAATCCACACAGGATCTCGCGGATTGGGGCACCAAACATGCACTGATTATCTGCGAAAAATAGAGATGGAACACGCCACTCTTTTATCAAAACTACCGGATAAAGAGCTCGCAGCTGCTCCATCTGGTAGTCAATTAGCATCGGACTACTACGCCGCCATGTGCGCTTGCATAAATTTTGCGTGGATCAATCGCCAAATAATCACTTACGCCGTTAGACTAGTATTCGAGGAATTATTCAACAAACCATGGGAAGACCTTGGAATGGATTTACTCTATGACGTAGCACACAACATAGCAAAAAAAGAATTCCACATGGTAAATGGAACACAACGTGAATTATTTGTCCACCGAAAAGGTGCAACCAGGGCATTCCCTGCAGGAAACCCCGAATTGCCCTCTGCCTTTAGAACTGTAGGCCAACCAGTCATCATACCTGGAAGCATGGGATCTGATAGTTATATCTTACGAGGTGGGGACGCATCACTGGATTTAACTTTCGGTTCAACTGCCCATGGCGCCGGCAGAATTTTAAGCCGCACAAAAGCCAAAAAACTATTCAAAGCATCTGAAATACAAGCAAAACTCAAGGAACAAAATATCCATGTTACTGCAACCCTTGATGCTACTATATCTGAAGAAGCTCCTGGTGTTTACAAAGACGTATCTGAAGTTGTTAATATATCTGATTTTTTAGGGATTGGAGACAAAGTCGCCCGAACTTATCCTGTTGTTAACATTAAAGGGTGATACAATTAACAAACTATATCTAAGCCTACTACTTCCCAAAAAACAATGGGAACCACATGTAAAACTAGTGCGGTGTACATCGCAAACAAACCACTTCAGGATTTCCTAGATGTAGTGGATTCAATCGAAACTCTTGGATATGAAGATCTATTCATCGCTGATCAGGCTCTCAGAAAGAATATGTATGCATGGGCAACTCTTGCAGCTACCCGAACACGAAAAATTGGGATTGGTCCATCTGTCACAAATGCTTACACCCGAAATCCTGGCCTCACTGCAGCATCGATGGCTACCCTCGATGAACTTTCTAATGGAAGGGCAAAATTAGGGTTCGGTGCCGGAGGCCATGGGGTGGATAAATTTGGATATGACCAATCGAAATTAATTGGGACTATGAGAGACGCCATTGATGCAATCCGGCGCCTAACGTCTGGAGAAACTGTCACTTCAACACGAGATGAATTCTCGTTACATGACGCCAAATTAGAATTTAAACCCATTAGGGATAAAATTCCTATCTACATCGGAGGTAGGGGCCCCCAACTCCTATCTTTAGCCGGCGCAGTGGCAGATGGGGCATTTTTGGGAGGCGGCCTCCTATCCCCTTCGGGTGTAAAATATGCTCAAGAACGAATTTCTATCGGTGCAAATTCAACCGGTAGGGACCCCTCTGATATAGATTTAAGATATTTAGTTTTTGTTTCTGTATCTCAAAATAAAGAAAAATCTCTCAACGCTGCCGCTTGGTTCATTTCCATGCTAACCAAACGGCATGCTAGTCTAACGGCCCTCAAAGCAGCCGGGGCACAAGATTCCCATATTCAAAAAATAAAAGAACTCGGCGATATCGATTCAATTCCTCCCTCTGAACTCCGAACTTCCATCTCTCCTGAATTAATGAATCTATATACTATTGTGGGTAATCCAGACGATTGTCAAACACGAGTCGAAGAACTAGTTGATATGGGAATAAAACATCTGACGTTAGTTCCATTCTCCAATGAAGAAAAAAATATATTGGAGATCTTAGAAACCTTCTCCGATTTCGATTGTATATCTAGCTAATAAATTTAATTGAATTCTTAAACTGAATCCTGTATTTTCTTTACAATCCCTTCCGTATAATCCGTAGTCGAAACCTTTGTTGCACCTGTCATCTGCCTTTCAAAATCATACGTTACTTCTTTTGAGGCAATTTGTGCTTCTATTGCATCTTTTACCAAATCCGCTGCATCGTGCCATCCCATGTATTCCAACATAATCCTTCCAGACAAAATCATGGCAGTGGGGTTAACTTTATTTTGACCCACATATTTCGGTGCAGATCCGTGAGTTGGTTCTGCAAGTATCATTCCATCTCCAATATTTGCCCCTGGGGCAATACCCAAACCACCAACTTGAGCCGCACAAGCATCTGAAAGATAATCCCCATTCAAATTCGGAACTGCTAGGACATCATATTCATCTGTCCTTGTCAACACTTGTTGCATCATGTTATCTGCAATTCTGTCATTTATTACTACCGAACCCTCTGGGACTTCTCCCTGCCTCTCTTCCCATAATGTATTTTCTGCTATGATTTGATCTCCATATTCTTCTGCCAATTCGTATCCCCATTTCGCAAAAGCCGCCTCTGTAAATTTCATTATATTTCCTTTATGCACGAACGTTACAGATTTTCTGTTTCTTTCAATCGCATAATCAATAGCTTTCTTTACGAGCCTCTTTGTTCCAAATTCTGTAATCGGCTTTATACCAATTCCAATCGGGCCTTCGTGCATGGCACCTTTGACTCCCATTTCTTCTTCAATAAATCTCTTAACCTTCTCTACTTCTGGAGTGCCAGCTTCCCATTCTATACCTGCGTATATATCTTCTGTATTTTCTCTAAATATCACCATGTCCATCTTCTCTGGATGTTTAACTGGGGATGGTACACCTTTCAAATGATATACTGGACGAACGCATGCGTATAGATCTAAAATCTTCCTTAATGCAACGTTTAGGCTTCTGAACCCAGATCCAACTGGTGTTGTAAGCGGCCCTTTTATAGCAACTCTAAATTCTCGAATCGCCGCCAAAGTGTCTTCTGGTAAAATATTTCCATCATACAGCTCACTCGCACTTTCACCCGCATGAACTTCCATCCAATTAATTTTTCTACCCGTTGCTTCTGCAGCAGCTTCTAATACCTGCTGAGTTGCAGGACCCACATCCACTCCAATCCCATCTCCATATATAATTGGAATTATGGGGTCGTCCGGAACAATGAGATCATCTGCGTTATCTTTTCCTTTCTCAATCCTAGATCCGCTGCTAGGAACTTCTACTTTTTCGTACTTATAACTCATCTTCACAGAATATTTGTCAAACTACTGGTAAAAACAATTCGTTCTGATAATACACTTTTCACATAATGCCATCATATGGACTAAAATTCTGGACGTGGGCTGTTTTTTTGGAGCACTATTTCTGCAATATTCCCCCCATAATCTGCACACCGAGATATCGAATCTGCAATCAATCCTATCTTTTGAGCATCAATTGGGGACAATGTTTTCGAGTCTATAAACTCTATCATAGAATTTACCATCCCGAGCATCATTCCTTCCATCTCTACTACCCGAGTCCGAGCTTCATTTGCCATACCCCATCCCTTGTTTGTATCTTCTATGTGCATTGATTCCACCGAAAGAACAATTATCTCATTTGCCAGATCATATAATCTATCCAAATCCCCACCAAGTCCTTCTGGTATCTCCTGAATTTCTTTTTTCATATAACCAATTTTCACCGCATGATCTCCTATTCTTTCCAATTGTTCCGCACAAGTGTAGTAATCAAAACAATCCAACCTTGCCATTCCTAAATCTTTCATTTTTGTTGGGCTCATGAGGGATGTTCTAAAAGCTCTTGACACAACGAACCAAAGTCTATCAACCTCATTGTCTCTCTCAATGACATCCTCTGCTAGATCGAAATCATTCCTCCTCAACGCTGCCATAGAGTCAGAAAACATGGAAAGAATTATACTTTGCATCCGCTGAACCGTCCCCTGTATAGACATTTCTGAATTATCCAGCAGATCTTGCAATTTAATATACCTATATGTTTCTTCCACTATCTCTACTCCAACAAGCTGCCTCGTTGCATCTCGAATCGCACGCCTTTGCTCGAGCGTAATCTCATCCGATTCTAGTTTCATCACCTCAAACCCACTGACATACATGGAAAAAATTGCCCGAGTTATCTCTCCGTTATCCATTTTACTTATTTTTATAGATCCCTCACTTCGTTCGTCCTCATTTTCGGTGGTTAATACGATCGAATTCCCTTCTGGATAAAATGTTAACACAGATCCCGCAGTAATTTTATTGTCAACTGCCCAGCCCTTTGGCAATGAAACCGTGTAAGTCGATCCCCCCGTTCTCTGAACCTTTCTTCGATCTACATTAGTGGTCATATGCTACTTTTACCTATCTACATTATTATCTATATATATACCTTATTTATTTAATTTTTTCATATCCATGTCAACTTAATTCGCACCAAATATATCAAAATATATACCTTTTACATTCTTATTTTTCGATATAATGCAACTCTATAAGATAAATTTTTATATTGGGCTATATACTAAGTATTACTTCAATATATTAAAAATAGTTCTTTATTTAACCTCCATTTCCGTCTCTAATGGTGATGGTATCTAAAAATCAATATTCCAGACGCAAATTTCTGGCTACCTCCAGCACACTCGGCCTCGTCGCCGTAGCAGGATGTACTAGTAACAATCAATTATCCGGCAGCACAACTTCCGAAGATCATTCCGGCCCCGATCACCACGAAGAACTCGCTGGTGAAATAAACATTGCAGGAAGTTCTACAGTTTTCCCACTCATGGGGGCCATGGCTGAAGATTTCCAAAAAGCACACCCAGATGTGACTATCACAATCCAGTCAACTGGAAGTGGTGGTGGATTTAAAAACTTTTTCTGCGTAGGCCAGACACATTTCTCCAACGCAAGCCGACCAATAAAAGATTCAGAAGTAGATCTTTGTAAAGGAAACGGAGTTACACCCCACGAAATCAGACTCGCAACGGATGCGTTAACCGTAGTTGTGAACAAAAACGCAGATTGGATTGAAAGTTTAACCGTAGCAGAACTCAAATCTATATGGGATCAAAACGCAGCAGAAAAATGGTCCGATGTAAACCCCGCATGGCCAGACAAAAAGATCGACCGTTACGGTGCAGCAGATACTTCTGGTACCTTTGATTATTTCAACGAAGTTATCATTGGTGAAGATGGTGACACTCACACAACAGATTACCAACCAACAGAAGAAGATCACATCATTGTCACCGGAGTAGAGGGGAGTGAATACGCAATAGGGTACTTTGGATTCTCTTACTACTATAACAACCCCGACTCAATTAAAGCATTGAAAATAGATGGTGGAAATGGTCCTATTGCACCCACTCTTGACACAGCAAAGAATGGCTCCTATGCGCCCCTCTCCCGACCTCTGTTTACCTATGTTTCTGTTGACGCACTGGCAGAAGAACACGTAGCAGACTTCGCAAAATTCTGCATCGAACAAAGTGCAAATGAAACTCTCGTAGCAGAACAAGTTGGATACGTTCCAAACACAAAAGAAGCCATGAATAAAGAAATGGCAGCTCTAGAAGCACTACTCTGAGATTCAACGATAGTCTCAACTTTGTAATCAGCGGTCACCTAAAATTGAGAAGGGTTATTCCTTCTTATAATCAACTAACTCATATTCTATGAAATCCGATCCCGACGAATCTTTAATCACTTTTCCGACTGATTCATATTTTAGGATTCGTAGTGTATTTGAGAGGGTTTATGCCAATTTATTTTTTATTCTTGCAATCCTCACAATCTTTACAACCGTTGGAATAATTTATTTCCTTTTCAAAGACGCTTTATTCTTTTTCGGTGAGTATAGCCCCCTTGAGTTCCTAACTAGTTCGAATTGGAGTCCCGTTATACCCCCAAAAAGCTATGGTATTATACCTCTTCTTTTCGGTACACTTGTAGTCACATTTACTGCAGCATTGGTGGCCGTCCCAATCGGAACCTTAACTGCAATATACCTAAGTGAATATGCCGACAAACGTGTTCGATCGATTCTCAAACCACTATTGGAGATACTCGCGGGTGTTCCTACTGTAGTCTATGGTTTTTTTGCTTTAGCTTACGTGACGCCCGCCTTGAAAATCATCTTCCCCTCAATCAGTCCGTTCAATGCCCTCTCTGCTTCTTTGATGGTTGGGATTATGATTATACCCATGGTTTCCTCTATATCTGAAGATGCAATGAGCGCAGTACCCGATTCTCTTAGACAAGCTGCATTTGGTCTCGGCGCAACAAAATTCGATGTTTCTACTAGCATTGTCGTCCCGGCAGCCCTCTCCGGCATTTTTGCATCTTACATTCTAGCCCTTTCTCGCGCCATAGGAGAAACAATGATCGTAACAGTGGCCATGGGGCTCAAACCAACTCTACCTACCGTTCGATATGTTGGTCCAGTCCCTTATGTCCATCCTGCAGATTTTCTATTAGAAACTGGACAAACAATGACTTCAGCAATGGTCCAACTAGCACAAAGTGATCTGGTTGGAAGTTCAATAGCTTATAACAGCCTCTTTGCAATTGGTATAGCTCTATTCTTTGTTACTCTCTTAATGAATGCACTAAGTAACTTCATCACTGAACGATACAGGGAGGGTTACTAAATGGAAACTACCAAATTCGACATAAAACGAAAACAACATAGCTCTTCTATTTTTTCAAGAGAGGTTCTCTTCCACTATCTGGCTTTTGCAGCATCCATTGTTGGAATCCTTTCTCTAGCACTATTATTGGCAACTGCTCTTTTCAATGCATTTGGCCTCAAAACAGCAGATCTGTTCTGGTACCTCTGTTATATTCTCATAGTCCTCTCACCACTCCTCGCTTTTAGTTGGTATTGCAAGAAAAATCCGGCAGTCGGAAAAGTTGCCATACGTGCAGTTGGAATAATTGTGGGTGGAACTCTGTTTGGAACCCTCCTTCTAGTAATTTTCATACTCTTAGATCCTCAAATCGCATTCCTTTATTTCACATTCACAGTACTACCAACATCACTAGTTTGGTTCTATGCACGATCTCAACAAAAACAATCAGTATATCTGAGTTTTGCCCCCCTCGCCGCGATGATTATGGGCATATTCCTATCCAATTTCTTATCGAAACTTATCCCTTACTACCCCGCAGACTGGCTAATTTTTGTCTGGATATTTGGACCTCCTGTTGCACTTCTTTCCCGACACTTCTTAAAAACTACCCCTCTAAAGTCCCATAGGACCCATCTTGCAATTTCCGTCGTTTTATTTTCAATTATAGTTGGACTCTTCACAAATACTTTCACCGAAATTTCCCCGACCACCTCTGTACTCTATTTTTTAACAATCCTAATTCCAATATTCTTGTATGCCTCTACACTTCTATTTTCACCCGAACAAAACAAACTCGGTCTTCTTTTTCCCCTCTTTTTGATTGCAACTATCTTCATAGCACGTATAGTGGCAACTAGTATAGGAGCTGCCCACCCCACCCCTTGGTTAGATCTTCAATTTATAACTAGTCCTCCCTCAAGATTCCCTGCAGAAGCAGGTCTTTACCCCGCACTCATCGGTTCCATTTTCATCGTTATTCTAGTCGGAATTCTATCCTTAATTTTCGGAGTCGGAGCTGCAATTTATCTAGAAGAATATGCTCCTAAAACCGGACCTCTAGGAAGTTTAACCAGGCTGGTCAGAATTAATATATCCAATCTCGCTGGAGTTCCTTCAGTTGTTTATGGCCTGCTCGGATTGGCATTGTTTGTAAATCTCCTTGGAATGGGATTCGGGACTGTAATTGTTTCTTCGATGACACTTTCTCTTTTGATCCTACCGATTGTTATAATCGCATCTCAAGAGGCAATTCGAACAGTACCAGAAGCTGTAAGACTGGCCTCTTATGGACTTGGGGCTACCAAATGGCAAACCATCCGAAATGTTGTACTCCCCATGTCCGTTGGAGGTATCCTTACTGGAACTATATTATCAATGAGTCGCGCTCTTGGTGAAACTGCACCTCTGCTAATGATTGGGGCCGCCACTACTGTATTTAAGGCACCCACGGGTCTTGATAGCAAAGTCAGCGCCATGCCATTACAAGTTTTCCATTGGGCATTCTCTGCCAAACCTGATCTCCGTGGAGGAGTCGCTGCAGCCGGTATTATCTTGCTACTATTTGTGTTACTATCGATGAACGGTATTGCTATCATTTTGAGGAACAAATACCGAAAAGACAAATAACCCAAAGGAATAATTTCACATGCCATTGTCAAAATTAAAATCTACTAATAGTGACCCGAAAAAGCCAGTATCTGATAAGAGTATCATCTCTAGTCAAAACCTCACAGTCAAATATGGATCAAAAATAGCAATAGAAGATGTGACCGTTGATATTCCTCTTAAAAAAGTAACTGCTATTATCGGGCCTTCCGGCTGTGGAAAATCAACTTTTCTTCGATGCATCAACAGAATGAATGATCTCATTCCAGGAGTATCGGTTGAAGGTAATCTTTTCCTAGGTGATACTAACATTTATTCCGAAGAAGTAGATCCTGTTCTCCTCCGTCGCTTGGTCGGTATGGTTTTCCAATCTCCAAACCCCTTCCCCAAATCCATATACGATAACGTCGCATATGGTCTAAGGATCCAAGGCAAAACTGACAACATGGATGAAGTCGTCGAATCCGCACTTAAGAGAGCTGCACTTTGGAAAGAGGTCTCTGATAGATTGGATGAAAAGGCAACAGGACTTTCGGGCGGGCAACAACAACGACTTTGCATCGCTAGAACGATCGCAGTAGATCCAGAGGTAATCCTCATGGACGAACCCGCAAGTGCACTTGACCCCATTGCAACATCCCAAATCGAAGATTTAATCCAGCAATTGACCAAGGATTATACGGTCGTGATCGTTACTCACAATATGCAACAAGCAGCCAGAATATCTGATAAAACTGCAGTTTTTCTCACTGGAGGAAAATTAATAGAGTTCGACGACACCAAAACCATATTCGAAAATCCACATAATCAACAAGTAGAAGATTATATTACTGGTAAATTTGGATAACTTTAATTTATCATGAACCCATTACCTTAATCATGGCACGTGAGACCTACCAAGATGGACTTAAGCAACTTAAGACGGGCGTCCTCAGCATGGCGGATCTCGTTCTAGAGCGGCTAGATATGGGACTTAACGCTCTCACCAAAAATGATATCAGCCTGGCAAAAACTGTCATTTTTGGCGACGATGAAATCAATGATATGTATCTTGAATTGGAATCTCAGTGTGTCAATTTACTTGCATTACAACAACCCGTTGCAGGAGATTTGAGATTGATAGCATCTTCTTTTAAAATAATCACCGATCTAGAACGAATCGCAGATCTCGCAGTCAATCTAGGTGACTATACCCTAGATGGGCGGGGAGATATCTTCCCAGATGTAGATATAAGTTCTCTCGGAAATCTCGTTCACACGATGCTAGCTGACTCTATGGAGGCGTACGAAAACCAAGATTCAGAAATATGCTTCGAAATTTCAAATAGAGATGCAGAAGTCGATAGTTTGTGCCGAATTGCCAATCAATTTGTCGTCAAATCGCTCATAGAAACCAAATTCGAGGGCGACACGCCCCTTGATACTTTAGATGATCTGATGTCCGATGTACAACGATTTTTGTTAACAATACGTGACATAGAACGCGTAGGTGACCACGCTGTAAATATCGCAGCGAGAACGTTGTATATGGTAACTAACAACGACGAATTATTGTATTAGTTTACTATCTGCCATCCATCCCCTCCGACCAAACCATCCTCTTTGATCACAAACATAGTATTCTCCCCCGCTGGCCTAGATCTGTGTTTCTCGATTGTAATCTTTCTATTCCCCCCTTTAAATCTATCAAGCCTCAGGACGGTCCCATTCCAGTGAGGTAGTAAATTTCCACCTAGTGGCCTAATCTGGTTGGTTTCTGGATGCGTATACACTTGGTTTGTTACAATCACTGCAAGATCGAACCTCCTAGCCAACGACAACAGCGATATCATCTGACGTGCTAGCGTTCGAAGAGCTCCCCCATCTGCCCTTTCGGCCTGTTCAAGTCGATAAAACCCGGTGGCACTATCAAGAACAATAAGATCTACCTCTGCTGCAAACCCGCCCACTTTTTTGATAGCATCAGACTGTTCTTCGAAATCATGTACCTCTGAAATTATTAAATTTTCTCCCAATTCATAAGGGTCTCCTTTATTCCTCGCTAGTTGATGAAACCGATCGATAGAGATCCCCTCTGTATCAATATAAATAACCTTCTTATTTTCTGCTACAGTTTGTGCCGCAGCACTAAGTGCAATGTTTGTCTTCCCCGCAGCAGGGGCGCCATATACTTGCGTAATAGACCCCATATCGATGCCTCCTCCTAGTAGGTCATCTATTGGAATGCACCCTGTTGAAAGTTTTCTATCCACATACCTTCGTATCTTTTCCCTGGTAAAAAAAACTCCGATGAATTTATTGCATCCATTTTTCTCTAGCTTTCTCTTCAACCAACCCAATTATTCTTCTAACCGGCCAATTAACTTCGCGAGCAACCTTAGCCGCGTCTTCATACTCTGCACTTATGTTGTATACTTTCCCTTCTTTTCCAGATGCAATTTTAACAGCAATTGCATATGTTTTATCTTCTATTTCCACTGAAATTTGTTCCATTTTCCGACTTGCTATCCATCTATGTGTCCCCGGAGACTCTCTAATTCCCAATGTACCTGTTTCCTCGGCCAGTCTCTGTGCAACACGGTCTGCATTTTCAGGCTTGACAACAACCTTAACAATATGCCCTGGTCTAGATTTTTTCATCATGGCTGGAATAACTGTGACATCTCTTGCCCCTTCTTCTACTAATACTTCATAGAGATTTCCTATTACCTCTGGACTGACATCATCTATGTTTGTCTCTAACAAGACAATTTCATCCTTTTCTAAATTCTTCATTTCTCCACTTATTACTCTCAATACGTTTGCTACGCCTTCTATCTTGTGGTGTCCCATACCATATCCCGTTCTCATAACTTCCAATGAAGGTATTCTTTCAACCCCCTCTCCAAAGTATGTCAGTATTGCAGCCCCCGTGGGAGTCAACAATTCCCTTTCGACAGGGCCCCCTCTTATCGACCAAGTTGCATTTTTAGCAAGAGCCAGTACAGCTGGTGCCGGAATTGGATATTCTCCATGCCGCATTTTAACCGTCCCACCACCGACCGATACTGGAGGGACTATTACGGACTTTACATCCAAATCTTCCATCAATACACAAGTCCCCACGATATCTGCAATCGCATCATCTGCCCCAACTTCGTGCAGGTGTATTTCTTCTAATTTTTTCCCATGTACTTCTGCTTCAGCCTCTCCCAACAAATGGAATATCCCGACCGCATCAGAAGCCACCTTTTCTGAAATTGATAGGGACCTAACTACTTTTATTATATCTTTCAAATTCTTACTAGACCTTTCCCCCTCTATGATCTTCCCCTCCCGTGTAACCTGAACCTGTTTCGCTGCGATTCCTTGTTCTACTAATTCTTCTATATCATATTTCACGCCTAGCCCTTCTTCTATTGGAATCAATACTTCTGCATTTGCCCCAACTGCTAAAAGTGCCGCAATTATCATATCGCCACTGGCGCCCATTTTTCCATCGAACACTAGTGTAACCATATTTGTTCTTAGGAGTCTCTCAGGCGAAAAACTCCCCGATCGAATATAGCAAAATCTCCTATTGCGGCCCCTCGTGTATAATCTGTAGCTCTATTTTCGCCACCATAGCCAAATTGTGATAATTCCCGCAATAATTGGAGAAAATACAACCTGAAAGCTGCCAAACGAAGAAAGAGAAATTTGGAATAAAGTAGACATAAAACTAATCATAATCCCAATGAAAATATACAGAATAATGAACAATAAAATATAGCTTAGAAAATTTTTAAGTTCTTTTAATATATTCATAATTCCATTCTGCAATTTTATGCGCAGACCAGGATTCGAACCTGGGAACTCCTACGAGACAGAGCCCTCAACCCTGCGCCTTTGGCCTGGCTTAGCTACCTGCGCGCGCAAGGAGATAGCTCTCGACCCGTTAAAAGTGCTTTCGTTTTGCCCTATGGGTGACCTATTTCTAGATCTCTGCTATACTTAGCCTAATAAGGCGTATTCTGTTAATTTAGAAACAATTTTGTCAATCGCTTCTTCTGCATTTTCTGGTTTTTTCCCTCCGGTTATGACCACTTTCCCCGATCCAAATAAAAGAACAACAACCTTTGGGTCTTGCAGTCGGTAAACTAACCCTGGAAATTGCTCAGGTTCATATTCAATATTTTCCAATCCAAAACTAATGGCAATCGCATTTAGATTCAATGGGTGACCCAAGTCCCCACTGGTAACAATATTTTGGACTTTTATCTCGGGAGATCCTGGAACTTCTATTCCCAAATCTCTCAGAGTGTCAAAAGTCAATTCCACCGCTGCATGCACATCATCAATACTCTGTGCACCTGTTGACACAATTTTTCCCGATCTGAAGATCAGGCACGCAGCTTTTGGCTCTTGCAGTCGGTAAACTAACCCTGGAAATCGATCAGGGTCATATTCAGTCCCCGGTAGATCTGCCGCAAGTGCCTCCAAATTCAATTCTTGATCAATACCTGTTGAAGCGACCACATTTTCAATCTTCAGAGTCCCTTTCGGGTCCCCTTTTGGAAATCTTCCATTCCAATATGGTGGTTTGTCATCTTTTTTCACCATCGTACCCCTATGTTTTACCTGTTTACTTATAAACTGTACATAAATAATTTTCCCCAATTTTCGGGCCTATTTTCGCGATTTCCACCCTCATATATACAAATTTTTCTCAAAATTACCCTTGCTTACCGATAGAATAAAACCATACCCACGTGTTATATTAAAACGTATTTCCATGTCTCGTGAACTTTCCTATCTATTTAGTAGCCTAGTTGAACTCGATGATGAGTCCCATTTTATAAAGTTGCCCTCTCAAGAACTCCCCTCCTTTGATATCGATGCCGATGCCACTTATCGTGTCTTATTTTTACCAAAATCTCCTGGGGAAACCAACACCACTCCCTCCCACGCACCCGACGCCCCCGTTGCAATAGACGATACCCTCGAAGTGCTAATTGAAGATATAGGGAGCGAAGGCGATGGTATAGCACGCATTGGACCTGGGTATATCATATTTATTCCAAAAACAGATATAGGGCATAAAGTTAAAATAAAGATCAATTCGGTCACAAGTCGCTGCGCATTCGGCGAAGTCATCGAACATTTGATGTAGTCTTTAGCGATACATTTCAATTGATTTATTCTTCCTCCAACTAACTATCTCTTGTGAAGAAATTCGTCCGTGACCACATTATTCTAGTTTCTGCCCTCCTGAGCATTGTATCTTTGTCACTTGTATTCGGAGCTGCAGGTGGATACATTCCCGCTGAATACCTCCCACGATCCGATCCCGTGCTCAAAGTCATACCTCATGTCAATGCATTCCTTAGTATCCTGGCAATTGTGACTATCCTAAAAGGTGTCTCCTATATCCGTAATAAAGATATAGAACGCCACAACAAAACAATGCTACTAGCATTTACTATATTCGCCACATTTTTGATTTTATATCTATACAGGGTAGCCATCGTTGGACCTGCAGAATTCGGAGGCCCAGAAAATATTTATCTATTTATTTATCTTCCTTTCTTAGCAATCCATATACTCCTAGCTGTCATTTGCGTACCTCTATTATTTTATGTTTTAACCATTGGATTAACCCACGCCCCCGGAGACATCCCTGGAACCTCTCACCGAAGAATTGGAAAAGTTGCATACAAACTATGGCTCATCGCGTTTATAATGGGATCCATTGTCTATCTAATGGCCTACCATATCTATCCGCATTAATCCGTTTATTAAAATTTATCTATTTTTCCGTACTACCTGTCGCCAGCCATAGATTGCCATGAGTATGATCTCATTTTAGCCGATTTACCAAACCCACAGCTAGAACAAACACCCTTCTTAATATGGTATGCAGCAACACCACACCTTCTACATTTAACATGGATGGTTTTATTCTTTTTACCCTTGCTACTCGTTCCATCTGGCATGATATAGTCAAGACGATGCCCCCATCACGTATAAGCGTTTTTTCTCCAACTTTGGATTCTGCAACCTTCTGAATTTTCTAGAATCTATCCGAAGCCTCTTCCAATTTCATCATCCTTAATCATTTCTTCTAATTTTCGTTCTAATTTTCTATTAACATCATGGAATTCTTTTGCTAAAATGTCTAGTGATTCCGGACGGCTACCTATCCCCCTGTAGTCCAAAGGACCATATGCTGGAGATCCTATGGCGCCCATCACATCTTCAAATAAATCTAGTGAAGTCGTAGGTGCATCAACATGGGCTCGCAAGGTTTCTTCCACGCGCTGGGTAACTTTTTTTACTTCTACCCCTTCTGAGATTGGTTTGTGTATTGCAAATCTTCCATCCACTTCTCTCGGAAACTGATCACTAATTCCCTCATCAATTTTATGTACCAATTGCACACCAACCCCTTGAACTTCAAATGGATTTTTCGCATATGTTTTGAGATGATAGAGTCCCGCCCCTGGATGGCACAAATACAAATCTTCTCCTATCCCTCCCGAACGAATCCCCGAAATAGCACGCCATTTTTGTGGATCAGAATCTTTGGAAATAAGCTCCTGTAACACATCTTGCCAGTTCCGAACACGCATACAAAAATAACAAAGAATTCCCTGTGTATCAAACTGTCGTTTGTATCTTTTACAAAAAATATATCCTCTTATTAATTAACACGAAACCTCAGAAGTGCTGCAATTCCACCCAGGCCCTTCAACTCCCCTCCTGGTCCATATTCTTTTGATACTATCGTAACTTCCCCCCCTTTTTTCCCGACCATTTCTATTATCTCATCCACATCCACTTTCCACAAATTTCTTCCCTCTCGTTCTTCTTGCAATTCCCCATCAACAATTACCAAATTTTCTATAGCTCCATACCCTGAGGCAATTTGAACTTCTTCTGGCCCATAAGCAACTAAACCTGAAATTTTTATTCTCTTTTTTATTTCCTCTACGATTTGGGTTTCCTTCCCAATCCGGGTTTTAACAATAATATCTTTGGCAGTCCCTCCTGACAGAACCTCTTGAACTCCCCTTTCCCCAACAGAACTCGTTTCAGTCAATATGATTTTTTGAGCTAGTTCACCATCTCTCGATTTAATATAATCTAGAGCATTTTCTTTGGTAAATCCTGGCCCAGCAAGCACCATGACATCCACTTCTATATGGGTCAATACTGCTAGAAGTTCTTCAAATATATCCGTTCTATCCGATCCTTCCCCCTTCCCTGTAGACCCTGATAAATTCGCCCGATCGCTAATCCCATATTGATTTATTGTTTGCACAAATGCAGCTCCCTCTTCAATTGTGGCAACTAAAATATCTGGAGAATCTCGTGCTGCAACCGCTTCTTCAATTCTCTGAATCTGATCGGACTTCCATTTTTTCTGGATAGATATTGTATCAAATATTTCTACGTTTAATGTATGGTGTGTTCCGATTTGTTCTTCATAAGGGCACTCTGTAAGCATCCCCGACACTCTCAATCGATTAGAAAATTTATGGAATTCCGATGTCTCAATTTCAATGACCACTCTCATATATTCTCTCTGACCACTTGTCTCTCTAGAAATCTCTTCTTTTCTTCGAACTCTACGTGTCGTTTCTCCTATTACGGTATCTCCTGGCTCTAAGATAAACTGTAGGTGCCAGAGATCATCCAAACTTTCTGGGACGATCACAATTTTTTCCGAATCGGCCCCTATGATCTCTCGATCTTGGATCCTCATATGGCGGCTACGATGGCCAGATGCATAAATTATCCACTCTCTTTCATGGAACTATCACTTGTCTTATCTCTGCCCCATTCTCTAGCTGGTGCATCGCTTCGTTTATTTTGTCTAGAGGCAGCGAACTGGTGATCAACTCTTCAAGTGATAATTTTCCTTCAACAACAAGATCGGCCAACATTGGAATCGCGATGGGTAGATTGTACGATCCATTAAATGCTCCTATAATCCGTTTTTCATTCTTCACCATTTCTCTGAGGTTTATAGATACTTCATTAACTGGAGTAGATGGAGTCCCCACCAATACTGCTGTTCCTGATACTGCCAATGATTCAACGGCTTGTTCGAATACCCTTGGGTGCCCAACCATATCAAAAGTATAATCTGCCCCTCCTCCTGTTATTTCCCGGATTCGCTCTACCGGATCTTCTTCCATAGAATTAATTGTACTAGTCGCACCCATTTTCAAAGCAATATCAAATTTACTAGGAACTACATCTACCACAATTATTTCAGTGGCACCCCTCAAAACTGCACCTTGAACCCCACTAAGTCCCACTCCTCCTGCTCCAAATATCACCACAGAAGATCCTGGTTCTATATTTGCTGCATTTGCCACAGCCCCCACTCCTGTAAAAATACCACAACCTAGTAACGTTGCTTGTTCAAGTGGAATTTTCTTATTAACTTTTATCGCAACCTCTTGTGTCACATTAGTATACTCAGTAAACGACGAAACCCCATGATAGTGATAATATGAGTCCCCATTACTCCCCGTAAAACTCGTATCTCCCGTTCTCAACGTTCCCTTCGATTGTCTTCTACTTAGACATAAATTAGATTTCCCCATTCTACACCGTATACATTTCCCACATGCTATTCTCCCAAGAACCACATGGTCCCCCACTTCCAATGTTGTCACTTCGTCACCAATTGCAGCAACAATCCCTGCACCTTCATGACCCAAAACTACCGGTTTCGGTTCTCCCGTTTCCCCCACAACACAAGAAACATCTGTGTGACATAAACTCGCAGCTTCAATTTTAACGAGAACTTCTTCTCCTGTTGGTTCTGAAACCTCCACCATCTCTATTTTTGCAGGCAAATCTCCTAAAAAATCATGATTTTTAGTAGGCTCGTGTAATACTGCAGCTTTTGATTCCATATGGTCTTGAGCCTTCGCTAAACAATATATCTTTTGAGAATTTGCCCCTCCCTTTTGGGCCTTCCCACTCGAAAATATTTTGCCCCCCCGTTGTCAGACACAAACGTAGAATGAATCAAAATAGGGAAACAACCGATCTTCTCATGTATTTCGATGGAGATTATCTCCCCGAGTCCCAGCCCCTTTTCGGTGTATCTGATACTGCACAAATGTGGGGCTATAGCGTTAGTGACACAATCCGAACCTTTGGAAAAAAACTACATGGGGCATCTGATCATGTTTCCCGTCTCTTGAATTCATGCTCCGAGGCGAATATAGAATTTGATATCTCCTCCACCGATATCCAAACTATCTTGTCACATTTAGTGGAAAAAAACACCCCCTTAGTATCTCCTGAAGACGAATTCTTAATTATCACTTATATCATTGGAAATTGGAGTTTTAATCCATCTGAGGCTGGCAATTATCCTCCCTCCCGTTTGCTCATCCATTGCTCTACCATCAATTTCACAGAACACGCCAAGTTCTTTATTGAAGGCCAAAAAGTAAGAACTTCCATTATCAAACAAATCCCTTCTGAATCTCTCTCTTCAACGATCAAACACAGATCTAGAATGCATTTTGTCATAGCGGACAAAGAAGTCAAATCCATCGAGCCAGACGCATCGCCCTTGCTCCTAGATTACGATGAAAATATTTCAGAAAGTATCTATGCAAACTTTTTCATAGTCAAGGACAACGCCATCCAAACACCCCCTCCACAAAATATTCTGCCCGGTATCACTAGAAAAAAAATCATCAATTTGGCCAAACAGATGGGACTGAAAGTAGAGGAAAAAAATTTAACACTAGAAGAAGTCCACTCCGCAGACGAAGCATTTTTCACTTCCACTTCTAGAATAATTACCCCCATCTCTTCTATCGATGGAATTTCCATAGGAAATGTCATTCCTGGATATATGACTCAAAAATTACTCACAGAATATGGTAAGAATGTCGGTGTGGATATAGTAGCCCAGTTCTTAAGAAAATAAATTAATCCATCAAAATCATGGCATCGAAGAAAGCAAAACCACACCCGCTATTATCAACAAAGTCCCCATGACAAATCCCTTTGTTATTCTTTCAAACTTCTTCAATACACTTGCCGCAATTATCACTGTGAACAAAGGCCCCGTTCCTAGTATCGGATCTGCAACAGAAACTGGACCCCTAATTAATGCCTCATAAAGAGTCAACATTGCCAGGAAAACACACACACCACTTAGTCCAAAATTTCGATAACTTTCTCTATTCCCTGCGGCTAGTTCTTTTCCCCTTCCTATCACCACTCCGTACACTCCCACCGCAACTAATGCCGCAAGGTCATTAATAGCGAGAGCCTGAATAGCGGTAATTGCAGCATCTTCCATAAATCCAAATTTTCTTATTACATTCCCTGCAGCAAACGCCACAGCTGCAAAAAGAGGAAATACTATGTCACTTCTTTTCCAACCAGCAATATTTCCACTCTTAGATCTTGTTATGAACACAACACCCATCACTATTGAAATCACGCCAATCACTCCCGAGATCGTCATATTTTCTCCAAGCCACACAACTGCTAACAGCACTGCAAAAAGAGGACGGGAATTAGTAATGGTTGCACAAACACTAGCTCCCATTCGATCTATCCCTCTATAATAACTTAGCTGGCCCATTGCTGCCGCAATCACACCTGCACAAACAAAAAGCAATATTATGGGGATCGAAATACCTTCAAGCATATTTTTCCCATTTGAAATAACTATTAACACACCCCATGCAAGCCCTGTCCGAACCACAAGAGTTTGAAATGTATTCTGAATCCAATTCCCTCCGCTCTCTAGGCCACGTTTAGCAAATATTGGGTCAATCCCTCTAAAAAAAGCACATAAAATTGCAAGAATATAAAATTCAATAGAGAGCAATGCCATTCGATACCATCCAGAGACAGTCTTTCAGTATAGCCGTACCGATGTAGTATTTTTTCACTCCACCATCGCGCTATTTCCTGCCGGTATCAGTTGGGATATCTCATCCGGACCTGTGATTTTTCTAACAAACGTCCCATCGTAAAAACTTTCACAGAAATAACGATAAATCTTTTTAGCAATATCTTCTCGTGAAAACTGACCCGGCTCGATCTCCACTGATATAACTGATTTTGGAACTACGACAGAAGGTGGTCCTCCTATCACCCTAGTTTCTGGGGTGCATGTGACCCCTACTGCAAAACCAATTTCCATGTTTCTAAAATAAGTTCGCTTCCCCCGAATAACAAAAGATCCTTTAGTCAAATATTCTCCACTTTCCGGAGTTTTGCTAATTTGATCTTTGGTAACCATATATACATCATCCGTCCGCCTACCCTCTTTCCATACAGATGAGCATGATAAAGCAAATCTCGCGGCTTCAAGAAGGTCTTTTTCTGGTATTTTTATTTCCTTTGGAGATTCCCCTGGTTCCGAAGCCTTCAAAATAGTAATAGGAGCCCCCGGATTCTGTGTGTGGAATATTTTATCTCCTTTAGATATGTACTTTTTTACTAACTCCTCATTTTGGTCTGCATTCCTCCCACTTATGATCAAAAACCCATCTGAACTCCTAAACCAGCGAAATCGATCAAACCAATATTTAGATTTTTTTATTGGTATGGATGCCCGAGATAACCAATTATCTTGCACTTTTATTTCTTCACTATCAATTCCCTTCAATTCCCTCTCAATTTTATCATTTTTTGCTTTCTCGAGTTCTTTGTTAATCTCCGAAATAGCATTTCTTGCCCCTGCATATTTTCCCTCAACCTTTTTCGCGATATTGTAGTTTAAATTGGCGTTCTGTTCAATACTTTTCCATGGGTCAAGAACAATTTGAATTCCCCCGATTTGAACTTCGACTATTTTTTCTACCTGATTTATCCCCTTTAATTCCACAATTCCAGATTTCTCTAATTTTTTCAGCCTCTCACCAATCTGTTCAAATTGCTCTCCACTTTCCAAACCCAAACGGATCTCTTCAATTACTTCTTCCACAATACTATAGTTTGAATACAGAAGCTCTACCCCTTCTCTAATCAACCGAGCATCCTGTGAAAATTGTTTTAGAGCATTTTTCTGGGATGCTAAAATCCGTTCATATTTATTTAACATCTCTTCTTCGATTTCTTCACTTCCATCTGAAATTTCCAATTCCCCATTTGAAAAATAACTACCCACTGCAGAATTAAATGTGTCAAATTCATCGAAATCTAAATGTTCATACAATGCTAGCGAAAATGGAGTGACATCTATCCTTGATCCCTCTTCATAATATATTCTCGGCTGAGTTTTTCCCTTTCTTATTTTTTCATCTAATTTAGTTATTTCTTCGTAGATCCTCTCATACTCTGGCTGGGTCATCGACGAAATCAAACATTGTTTGTCCACCGATGAACGAAGACAAAGTTCTTCTGCATATGTGCCTCCGAAATTTATCTGAGTCGCGAGGCTTCTAACCACATCCGACCCAGAATCATTCATTAATCCCACAAATGAGTCATAATCTAGTGAGAATGGGTCAGTTCTGGAAGGAGGAAATTCAAAATCTCTCCCCGAAGCAACCGTTCGGGAATGGAGCCTCACTGTTCTTAGACACTCGTGTACTTTATCATCCGATCCTACAATTGACAAATTCCCATCTCCAAATAATTCTGCAACAATCAGTGTTTCACTTTCACCACCTTCAAAGATAATTTTTAAAACCCGATCAAATCCATGCTGTTCAATCCCCTTCAAACGCTTCCCCCGCAATTTACTCCTCAACTTCATAGCAAAATCTGCAACTTTATCAGGTGCATTCGGGACGTTTTCTACTTCGGCAAAATGGATGCTTTTCACATTCCCAATCCCTACTAACAGCTCATCCCTTCCCACCCCTGGCCTTCGCATCCTAAACCGTACTAATTCCTTTCCATAACAGTACGACTTATCGAAAATAGATCCTTTATATGCTTCAAATTCCTGTACAAGAGATCGAATATCAACACCTGACATCTCCTGTTTTGGATCCATAACCTCTTTCAGAGATTAACAAGGAAATCCCTATCGTTGTACTCAAAGTTCCACGTAACTTCTAATATTTTTCAACATAACCATTTAGAGACGTATGGTCCATCTTGGTAATACCCCAATTTTTGCTTGTAGTATTCTCTCGCCCCTATACCTGCAAGAACTGCAATTTTTTTATAACCCGCATCCACAGTCATTTCTTCAGCCCTTTCCATCAGTGCCCTCCCATGCCCTTTATGTTGGAATCCGTCCTGCCATTCTCCCGGGCCTATTTCTTCTCCACGTTCTATGAGGCCCATCTCATTCCCGTACACTTTGAGCTCCCGTAAAATGCTTGCATCTTTTAATTCTACCCGTGCAGGTGTTTCTGAAAACCTCAAACGGCAAAAACCAACTAGAATATCTTGGTCAAAATCTTCTATACTAATAAAATTTTCAATCCCCCCTGCAGCTTCGTATTCTAATACCTCCATTTCAAGATTTTGGGGAACTTTTGAATTCAATCCGGCTTCTCTACACCGAATACACTTACAAGATTTTCCCATCGATTTTAGATGCTCTATCGCTAATTGACGAAGATTAGATTTCCATACTCCTGCTTCAATAAAATTAGCTGGAATATCCCGTTGAACTCTTTGTAGTCTAACATACCTAGGAATCATTGCTTTTACCTCTGCAACTAGCTTTGCAGCCTGTTCATTGTCCAATGGATCATATTCTTTCCTTTTCCACATATCATATGTGCGCGTACCCTTGACCACCAAAGTAGGATATATCTTCAAATAATCCGGTTTCCATATGGGGTCTGAAAACAACCGACGGAAATCTTCTATACCCATGTCATAAGACATCCCCGGTTGCCCTGGCATCATATGGAACCCAACCTTAAAACCAGAATCTCTCAATCTTTGATTCGATTCTACACTTTCAATAGTACCATGTCCCCTATGCATCGCATGATTGATATGCTCGAAGGTGGTTTGAACCCCCAATTCAACTTTAGTTCCTCCTAGACGGAGCATACGATCAATTTGTTCGTGATTGCACCAATCTGGTTTGGTCTCAAACGTCATCGCGATGCATCTAATATCTGCAGTTTCGTTCACTGAAACCACGTCTTCAAGATACTTGAATTGAGGATTTTCCTGCACAAATATTCTACCCTCTCCCAATGATGGTGCTATTGATAAATCGTAATCATTCATAGCTTCGAGAGCTCGACGAACAAACCATTCTTGGTAGTCCGCCGATCTAGCTGTCATGGTCCCTCCCATAAGAATTAATTCTGCCTTGTCTACTGGATGACCAATTTCTCTAAATTGTTCTAGTCGAAGGGTTACTTGACCATATGGGTCATAGTCAGTTTGTTTCCCCCGTGCGGCTGCAGGTTCATGTCCTGTGTAGCTTTGTGGAGACGAAAATTCCGATGCGGGCCCTCCTGGGCAGAATAGACACTTTCCATGCGGGCACATATGTGGGGATGTCATAATTGCAACTGGGGTTACCCCCGATGCAGTTCGAACTGGTTTCCGGCGCAAAACTTGTTCTAGCTTCCCCCGTATTTCTGAAGGTGCATAATCTAAAATTTCAGTATTTTTTGGAACTTTTGGAGATGAGTATATCGCACAGACCTCCATTTTTACCTCCTCAACCCGATCCACACTAAGCTGGCCATCTAAAATACGCTCTATTATTTCTTCACAAGTTTTAGAAAATGCATCTGCTTCAGTGACCTGCGTACTCATATAATAGCTACTGAGTAGTGATGCAACAATTTAGCCTTCACTACTATAGTTGCTTAACAATTGATTCTACCACTGCCTCTAGAATCTCTTCCCGATCCCCCGAAACAAATGAAATTTTTCCACTTGATATGCCTCCTATATCTATACTACCATTTTCCGCTGCTGTCGATTTAATATCGTCTCCTAGCTCTTTTAGATCAATAATTCCTCCTGCTTCCACATATATGCTGGTGGTATCACTTCCTACCACTGCCGCAACTTGTTCTTTTTCAATCAAACCTAGCAGGAGCAATTTAGTAGCGGGAAATTGATATCTATGTGTAAACTTATCTAGATCTATAGTTGCTATTTCTTTCCCATTTACTACCAACCGATCCAAATGCGGCGACGCGGTCAAAATTCCTTTCTCCATACTCTCAACAAAATAACTATTACATTGTTCTATCAATTCTGCATTTTCTCCAAAGAGCATGTCCGAAATCATTTCTCTCTTGCTACTGTTTCTCTGGTAAAATGCCTCTACTGCAATTGCCCTGTGAATTTTCCCGATCATATCCAATTCATAGCCTGCCTCCTTAGCTAGTTCCATATACTTGTCTGGGGCATTTTTCCAATAACTTATGGCTGGAAGGTGAATAAGTTCATTTCTTCTTCCTGGATCCACCGCAACAGCAACCTCTGCACTCAACGCAGTCAAAGTCTTATCTCCCTCTTGTTCTATAGACTTGATCAATATTTCTGCATAATTTTCTTTCTCTCCATCTTCTATTCCACCCCCTCCGATAATAATCCTATTAGATCCATAGATGCCTATTAGTTTCATCCCTTCGTATCTTTCCGAATCATCACTATCTGATATGAATATGTACAAAGGAACTGGGTCACTATATCGTAACTGGGATTCTAGCATTCTAGAAGTATCTAAAATGGCAGCATTCATCTCTTGGCCATTAGACTGATATGGACGCCTATCTACGTGGCGATGGATCGCTTGTATTTGCCCATATTCTTCCTCTACTTGTCTTATGATGGCATGTTCAATAGTTGCCCCTGCAATGTGCCCATCAACCGTTGCAGGATGTCTGATTATTACCGGAATCGCTTCTAAAATTGCCATTCGAATCTCTGTAGCTGCCCTTTCGACACTTGCAGAATCCACCAATCCTTCTTCTATTGATTCAAATTTATCTGGTCGGGCCTTTTCATAAACCACTTGTGATATTTTCTCCAGAATCGCATCAGCATTTTCTCCACTGAGGGTTTCAATCACATCGGATTCTACTTGAATACTTCCCCTTCTTAACTCAACTTTCCCTTCTATCTGTACAACGTCACCCACTTTTATATCTGGATAAACCCTCTTCCCTGGGGATTCAAAAGCTGAACAAATAATCTTTCCAGATTCATCCTGTATTTCAAAAAGTGTTGGCCCTGTTGTTTGACGAATATCTGAAACCTTCCCTTTCATTTTTATATTTTTTCCTATTTCTTTTTCTAGCATTCCAATAGGCACTCCCGATCCACTTTTTCTCTCTTTTTTAACTTCCCAACTCGGCGTTTCATTTTGTCCATTTTCATTTTTAGACTCTATGCCATCTCCGCCATCAACCAACGCCCCTCTGAATTCATTTTCATCTTGGCGAATTGACCACCCTAGATCAATCTTCCCCTTATCCAGAATCCCTTTCACTTTAACATAAACCACATCTCCAATTTCCCATCCTAAACTTTCTAGTCTCTGTTTCAACTCATTCCTATGTAACAACCCTGTTACTTTCCCATTCAGTTTTACAAACACACCAAAATCAGCAATTCCCTCAACTGTCCCTTGGTAATACCGCCCGAGAGTAAGTTGCTCCGACCTATTTCCTCCGAATTTAAAAAAGACATCCTCGGCGTGAGTTGAACATATGCCACCTTCTGCAGAAATGCCACAAATAATACAAGTATCCATCTTTATGTTCTGTTATACGTTTATGGGGGGATAAAACGGTTTTTAGAACTTCATCAATCATTGTACCTCCGATTTTACAATAACGATTTTATTTTTTGCCTAATTTTGTCCCCCTCCCCTTCCGAAATCGCAATTTCAACTCGGTTTCCTTCCTCATCTTCAAAACACAATTTAATTTGGTCCTTGCCAAATCTTCTTACCTCTGTGTTTTCCACATCAAAAAATTTCACTGAAGCTGATTTTTGCGGTCCGCCTACATTTTTAATTACACCATTTTTGATTTCTATCGAGAAATCTTCGATATCTATTACTATCATGCACTAAAGTGATCTTTGATGACAATCGTTAATTAATCTATCTGGACTATGCCAATAGACTATTTAGTGCCAATATACCTCTAAAAAGCAATCCGAAAACAATAATAGCTGGTATTATAGAAATCAAAAATGCCCTTCTCAAAGAAACATCATGCACTTCTTTCAATCCAATTATTAACAATATTGAGCCATATATCGCACACAAAACACGTAGTGATGGAATTGCAAATCCTGCAAAGATACAGGGAGCAATGGAATATCCTATCACTTGAACAGTTGCCCCAATACCCTTTCTATTTTTTGCCCCCATGCGTAATAACAACGTTTGAATTGCAGCTACAATGTGAAGTAAAATCGGAGTGACTATCAAAACTGCAACGCCCAAAGAGATGAAAAAATAGGTAACTGTCCAGGGGGTGTGTATAATGAGCCGAGATCCTTCTTCTATCATTACCACTACCATGGCGAATATCAGCCCATCCGATTGCTTGCCACTCTTGATTTTTTTCTCAAAAAATCCCTTAGGGTGAATTATAATCGCAATCCAGTTTCTAACCCATTCTTGTGGTAATTCAAATAGAGTCAATGTTCATCCTATAGCTCTCCCACAACTTAGTTTAAAAAAATTGCTATTGGAACGCCATCCCCAATTCATTGTCTTCTTCATTAACCACATCTAGGCGTTTCCCCAACCGAGTTTCCATTTCTTGATAATATTCTATCACGTTTCCATCCACGCTGGGGGCTATTTTCTCAAGCGCCCTGTCAAAATATTCCTGAGTTATTCTAATATTCCCCACCGATTCTGGAATATCTTCTATCTTTACAGAATTTATGTATTCTCGACTTGCCTCTGCGGCCGCTTCTCGGCATATTGCAGCGATGTCTGCACCATTATAACCTTCTGTTTTGGACGCCAAACCATCTAAATCAATATCCTCTGCCACCGGTTTCATCTTGGTATGGATATCAAAAATATTTCTCCGAGCAACTTCATCTGGCATTGGAATGTGAACTTGGAAGTCAAATCTCCCTGGCCTCAATAATGCGGAATCAATTAAATCCGGCCTATTTGTTGTTGCTATCACCACGACATTTTCTAGTTCTTCTAACCCATTCATTTCCGTTAACAGCTGACTCACTACCCTTTCCGAAACACCAGAATCTCCTGTATTTCTACCCCTCTGTGTTGCTATTGAATCAATCTCATCAAAGAAAATTACTACCGGGGCATTTTGACGTGCCTTTGCAAAAATCTCTCTGACTCCTTTTTCCGATTCCCCCACATACTTATTGAGCAACTCTGGACCCTTAAGAGAAATAAAATTAGCCTCTGACTCATTAGCCACTGCTTTTGCCAACAGCGTTTTCCCCGTACCCGGGGGTCCATACAATAAAATACCCGCTGCAGATTCCAACCCCAATGTCTCAAATACCTCTGGATATTTTAGCGGCCATTGAACCGCTTCTCTCAGACGTTGTTTAGTCGTTTCCAATCCCCCTATGTCTTCCCACAAGGTATCTGGAACCTCTACAAAGACCTCTCGCAACGCTGATGGTTCAATTCCTGTTAATGCATTTTTTAAATCTTCATTTTTTATTTTAAGATTTTCCAAAACATCTGAAGGTATTTCTTCCTTCTCCAAATCCAATTCTGGACTCACACGTCTAAGTGCATTCATAGCAGATTCTCTAGCAAGAGATTCTAAATCTGACCCAACAAATCCATGCGTTTTATCTGCATATTGCTCTAGGTCAATATCTTCTTCCAATGGCATATCTCTAGTATGAACTTGTAATATCTCCAATCTCCCCTCTCTGCTAGGGACTCCAATTTCAATCTCTCGATCAAACCTCCCCCCTCGACGCAGCGCCGGGTCAATCGCATTAACACGATTAGTCGCCGCTATTACCACAACCTGTCCCCTCCCTTCTAACCCATCCATGAGAGTAAGCAATTGCGCAACCACTCGGCGTTCTACATCCCCACTAGCTTCTGCCCTGCGCGGGGCAATTGAATCTATCTCATCCAAGAAAACTATGGATGGACTGTTTTTTTCAGCTTCTTCGAACACTTGCCTTAATTGTCCCTCACTCTCTCCATAATATTTCGACATTATTTCTGGCCCAGAAATAGACATGAAATGCGCATCGATTTCGTTAGCAACCGCCTGTGCAATTAATGTTTTCCCCGTCCCTGGGGGGCCATGTAATAAAACTCCTTTTGGTGGTTCAATTCCCAATTGCTGAAACAACTCTGGGTGTCTCATTGGGAGTTCTATCATCTCTCTAATTTGCCCCAGTTGATCTGCCAATCCCCCTATATCTTCGTATGTTATGTCTGAAAGTGGTTCAATAACCTCTCGCTTTGCACCGCCCGGAGTCCCCCCTATCCGTATTGCTTCATTGGAAAATTTCACGATAGTCCTATCTGTAATCTGCACTGGCCCTTCAGGTATTGTCTCCGTAATAATAACTGGCCATCTCATCCCTGTACGGAAAATAGTAACATTGACAGGTACCGTTTGACCCTCACTGACACCTCTCCCCCTCAACCGCTCTCCTATCATCCCTTCGATAAGTTCCGAATCTCCTCTCACATCTATGCCAGAACGTCTTGAAATTGCTATGCCAATACTTTCTGCATCTTTAACTTCGATTTTTTCAATATCTACCTTTTCATCAATTCCCACATTAGCATTATGGCGTGTGAAGCCATCCATTCGGATAACTTTCTGCCCTAAATCATTCGCATACCCTGGAAATACTTTTCCTACCACTGGATTCTTTGGAGGCTCTCTGCCCTTTATAGAAACATAGTCTCCTTCTTGTATGCCTAATTCTGAAAAATCTCCTCGATCAATAAATACTAGACCTTTACCTGCATCTTTTTGGGGTACCTGTTTTACAATAAGTTCCATTTTTATCCTTCATGTTATGATCCATTTATCTAATATATAAATATTACGATTAAAAAACGCATCACTGCGTATAGTTTATAAAATAAAGCTTGTTTTGCGGTCCCCCCTTCTTCATGGACCCCCATTCGCGCTTTTAGTTCGTATCTTCTGGTGGAAATTTTCTTGAAATAACTTCCTCTCGATATTTTTTAATTGCGTTTGACATTTCCGTTCTCACATCACCAAATTTCCTAGCAAACGGGGGTGAAGAATTTGAAAGACCAATAACATCATCTACTACTAGAACTTGTCCGCGCGTGTGTGGTCCTGCCCCAATACCTATCGTTGGAATATCCAATTTCTCCGTGATATTCTTGGCAATATCCGATGGCATATGTTCTAACACAATCGCAAAAGCCCCTGCATTTTCATGTCCCCTTGCCAGTTCCATTATCTCTAGGGCACTACTTTCATCTGTCCCTTGTTGATAATATCCTCCTATCTGTCTAATTCTTTGAGGTAATAGTCCAACATGCGCCATGACTGGTATTCCTAAATCTACCAATCTTTTTGTGATAGAAATAGTGTGGGGTCCGCTTTCTATTTTCACGGCATCTGCTCCTCCCATTTTCAACATTTTTCCTGCATTCATAATTGTCACTGATTCATCCACTCCCACTGAGAGGAATGGCAAATCTGTTACCACTAGGGCTTCCTTCACACCCCGAACAACTGCCGCTGTGTGGCTAATCATTTCTTCTATTGTAACTGGTAATGTTGTCTCATACCCCAGCACCGTATTCCCCACACTATCGCCTACAAGAACAATATCTATCCCCGCTGAATCCGCTATCTCCGCTATCGATTTGTCATACGCAGTTAACATAGTAATCGGAGGCTCATTTATTCCACGTGCCATGATTTCCGGAACTGTTGGCATAGTTTCACATGAGGCAGCCACCAGGTTAAACATGTTCGTATTTCAAACCCCTTCTTTGCCTCTCCAATCCCCGTTATTTAAATCATTTAGAGATACACTATCAGTATATGCATGGTAACTTGGAGTCTGGAAAAGGCGTTGCAAATGTTTTAATCTCTGATCTTGAGGAGCTTTTATTGTCTCACTTATCCTTCCGTCCTTTCCCCGGAACACTCAACTTGACTCAGATAACCCCTTCTCTGTCTCTCTCTTCCACCACCGTAAATGACATAGAAAATGCTTTAGATAACTGCGATGGGATTGAGTTGACCCCCTGCTCCATCAGCGGAATCAAATCTGCTCTCATCCGCCCCCTTACCGATAGCTATCCACAATCTAAATTTGAATTCATAGCACCCATTTCTTTACGGAACTTGTTCTCCCTCAATGATGGAGATTCGGTCCACATTTCTTCCCCTGATGATCTATGGAATTATGAATTAAAATCTAGTTTGAATTCCCTTGATAACTTCGATGGTGTAATTTTCGATCTGGATGGAACTCTAATTGATCTGGATGTCGATTGGAACTCCGTTAGAACTCAAATACATGATTTATTCCCTCCCTCAATCGATCCATTTTCTCTTAGACGTGATAGAAATGATCACACTCCCATTTACGAACTAGCTAGCCAACATGGTATTTATGAAGACCTACTCGAGCTACTCGCTTCACATGAACTTGATGGAACGAAAAGCGCAGTCCCCTTACCTCTGCTCGACATCATTCCTAATTTAGATTGTCCCGTTGGTTTGTGCACAAAAAATTCTCGTATAGCTTCCCAAGAAATAGCTGAAAAGTTCAATGTTAATTTTGATTCTCTGATCACCAGGGAATCCACGTTCGAGGACAAGCCCCACCCTTTACCCCTGCAAAAGTGCATGGAAGATCTAAGCATATCTCCTGGAAATACCTTATTCATAGGAAACGAAAAAACAGATGCAGAGACTGCACATCGGGCTGGAACAAATTTCTTACAAGTCGATCAGTTCTACTAATCAAATCTACGTTCTATACTCTCCGCGTGACCATCCAACCCCTCAGACCTGGCAATTGTGGTTATAACTTTCCTAATTTTTTCTAACGCTGTTTTATCGATCCGTTGTATCGTCGAAACTTTGATGAATGTATCTACAGAAACACCCCCTGAAACGTGGGCGCCCCGATTTGTAGGCAGGATATGATTAGTACCCGATGCATAATCCCCCGCAGCGACTGGGGTATAACCTCCCACGAATATGCTCCCTGCACTACTGATTTTTTCTAAAAGCATTTTTTCACTTTCTTCCGACGTTTGGATGGAAAGGTGCTCCGAAGCATATTCTTCTGCAAAAGTCGCTGCAACTTCCATATTTTTTACCAAAATAATCCCACTATATGGGTTATTTAGAGTTTGATCTATTATCTTTTTCCTGTCCAACGATTTAGTTTGTATTTTCACCTCTTCTACAATTTCTTCTGCTAGTTCTATACTATCTGTTACCACTAATGCGGCAACATTTACATCATGTTCCGCCTGTGCAATCACATCTGCCGCAACAATTTTTGCATCTGCGGTCAAATCCGCAATGATCAAAATTTCACTTATGCCTGCGATAAAATCTATCTCCACATCATTTCTAATCTCTTCCTTTGCCACCGCTACCCACTGATTCCCTGGACCTATAATTTTGTCAACCGCACCAACCGTTTCTGTACCGTATGCAAGCGCAGCAATCCCTTGTGCCCCCCCTGCAGCGTATATTTTGTCTGCACCAGCAATATATGCTGCAGCTAGCGTTACTTGATTCA
>Ga0114932_10000037_pt1 | contig 139144 bp, 122 predicted proteins | sample 2SBtaG_2_FD_87286 | JGI IMG/M metagenome (GOLD analysis project Ga0114932, IMG submission 87286) | Deep subsurface microbial communities from Kolumbo volcano to uncover new lineages of life (NeLLi) - 2SBTROV12_ACTIVE470 metaG | ecosystem: Environmental > Aquatic > Marine > Volcanic ...
AAGGAGAAGTTCGTTCGCGACAAGCCCCACGTGAACATCGGCACGATCGGTCACGTGGACCACGGCAAGACGACGCTGACGGCCGCGATCACGAAGGTGCTCGCGGCGGCCGGTACGGCGCAGTTCACGGCTTTCGATCAGATCGACAAGGCGCCCGAGGAGAAGGCTCGCGGCATCACGATCTCGACGGCCCACGTGGAGTACGAGACGGGGAACCGTCACTACGCGCACGTGGACTGCCCTGGTCACGCGGATTACGTGAAGAACATGATCACGGGCGCTGCGCAGATGGACGGTGCGATCCTCGTGGTGTCCGCGGCGGACGGCCCGATGCCGCAGACGCGCGAGCACATCCTGCTCGCCCGTCAGGTGGGCGTGCCGGCGATCGTGGTGTTCCTGAACAAGTGCGACATGCTGGACGACGAGGAGCTCCTGGAGCTGGTCGAGATGGAAGTCCAGGAGCTGCTCGAGAAGTACGAGTTCCCGGCGGACTGCCCGATCGTTCAGGGGTCTGCGCTGAAGGCTCTCGAGGGTGACGAGGCGTGGACGCCGAAGATCCTCGAGCTGATGGAAGCGTGCGACACGTGGATCCCCGAGCCTGAGCGCGCGACGGACCGTCCGTTCCTGATGCCGGTGGAGGACGTCTTCACGATCACGGGTCGTGGGACGGTCGCTACGGGCCGGATCGAGCGCGGGATCGTGAACACGGGCGACCAGATCGAGATCGTGGGCATCCGGGAGACGACGAAGACGACGTGCACGGGTGTGGAGATGTTCCGGAAGATCCTCGACCAGGGTCTCGCGGGCGACAACATCGGGGCGCTGCTTCGCGGCGTGAAGCGAACGGACATCGAGCGGGGCCAGGTGCTCTGCAAGCCGGGTTCGGTGACGCCTCACACGAAGTTCACGGCGAAGGTCTACGTGCTGACCAAGGAGGAGGGCGGTCGTCACAAGCCCTTCTTCAAGGGGTACCGACCGCAATTCTACTTCCGTACTACGGACGTGACGGGGGCGATCGAGCTCTCGGGCGGCACCGAGATGGTGATGCCTGGAGACGACGTGCACTTCACGGCCGAGCTGATCACCCCCATCGCCATGGAGAAGGGGCTGCGCTTCGCGATTCGCGAGGGCGGCCGCACCATCGGCGCGGGCGTGGTCGAGGACATCATCGAGTAGCGATCCGCACACGGATCAGTCGCGGCCGGCGGTCTCTTCGGACCGACCGGCCGTGATGTCAGAGGGATAAGAGGTCACCGATGGCTGAGCAGAACATCCGGATTCGCCTGAAGGCGTACGACCACAAGCTCCTGGACAAGAGCGCCCAGGAGATCGTCGGGACGGTCAGCCGCACCGGCGCCGTGGTCCGCGGTCCCGTGCCGCTTCCGACCAAGATCAACAAGTACTGCGTCCTTCGCGGACCGCACGTGGACAAGAAGAGCCGCGAGCAGTTCGAGATCCGCACGCACAACCGGCTCCTGGACATCCTGGAGCCCAACGAATCGACGATCGACGCGCTGATGAAGCTCGACCTCTCCGCTGGGGTCGACGTCGAGATCAAGCTGAACTAGGTCGCGAGAGCGACCCAGAACCGGGCTGAGCCATGCCGACTGCAAACGTCTACAACTTGAGCGGCGACTCCGTGTCGAGCATCGATCTGCCGGACGACGTGTTCAACGTCGACCGTTACGATCACCTGCTTCACGAAGTGGTCCGCTACAGCCAGGCGCATCGTCGCCAGGGCACCGCGTCCACCAAGACCCGTTCGGCCGTTCGCGGCGGCGGCAAGAAGATCTACCGTCAGAAGGGCACCGGTCGTGCCCGTCACGGTGGGTCCCGCGCCCCGCAGTTCCGCGGTGGCGGCGTCGCCCACGGCCCGCAGCCGCGCAGCTACGCGTTCAAGCTGAACAAGAAGGTTCGGCGCAACGCGATGAAGAGCGCGCTCACGCGTCGTGCTTCGGGCGGCAAGGTGGTGGTCTTCGAGAACCTCGACCTCACCGAGATCAAGACCAAGCCGGTCGCCGAGCTGCTCAACAAGCTCGGCATCGACTCGGCCCTGGTCGTGACGGCCGAGACGAACGACACGATGAGTCGCTCCGCGCGGAACATCCCCTACATCAAGGTGCTGACCGAGGCGGGCCTGAACGTCGAGGACATCCTCCGGCACAAGCACCTCGTCCTCACCACGGACTCGGTCGCCAAGATCGCCTCGAGGTTCATGGCATGAAGCGCATCGGTGACATCCTCGTCCGCCCGCTGATGACTGAGAAGTCGGCGTCCCTCATGGATATCTCGAACACGTACGCGTTCGAGGTCGGCCGCGACGCCACGAAGATCGAGATCGGCCACGCCGTCTCGGACCTCTTCGGGGTGCGCGTCAACAAGGTCCGCACCATGGTCGTGCGGGGCAAGGTCAAGCGGTTCGGTCGCTACTACGGGAAGCGATCGAACTGGAAGAAGGCGTTCGTCACTCTGCACGAAGACGACGTCCTCAACATCTACACCGGCGTGTAGGTCGGAGCTTCCGATGGGTATCAAGAAGTACAACCCCACTTCTCCGGGTCGCCGGGGGATGTCCTCTTCGGACTTCTCCGAGATCACCACGGGGAACAATCCGCAGAAGGCGCTGCTCGCCAAGTGGAAGCGCAGCGGCGGCCGCAACAGCACGGGCCGCATCACCATGCGTCGTCGTGGTGGCGGGCACCGCAAGCGGATCCGCATCGTCGACTTCCGTCGCGACAAGGTCGGGATCCCCGCCCGCGTCGCCGGGATCGAGTACGACCCCAACCGCAGCGCGCGGCTGGCTCTGCTCATCTACGCGGACGGCGAGAAGCGGTACATCATCGCGCCGAAGGGCCTCACGGTCGGGGACGTCGTCGAGACGGGACCGAAGTCGGACATCAAGCCCGGCAACTCGCTGCCCCTCGTCAACATCCCGCTCGGCACCTGGGTCTACAACATCGAGTTGAAGCCCGGGAAGGGTGGCCAGATGGCGCGCGCGGCCGGTACGTACGCGCAGGTCATGGCCAAGGAGGGGCGCTACGTCCTCCTCCGCCTCCCGTCGGGCGAGCTGCGCAACGTGTTCCACCAGTGCTCGGCCACGGTCGGCCAGGTGGGCAACCTGCAGCACGAGAACATCAAGCTCGGCAAGGCGGGTCGGAGCCGCTGGCTCGGGCGTCGTCCCAAGGTTCGCGGCGTCGCCATGAACCCCGTCGATCACCCGCACGGCGGCGGCGAAGGCCGCACATCCGGCGGTCGTCACCCCGTCACGCCCTGGGGCAAGCCCACCAAGGGCGCCAAGACCCGGACCAACAAGGTCAGCAACCGCTTCATCGTGAAGCGCCGGAAGAAGTAGGAGCCGCTCATGTCTCGTTCCCTGAAGAAGGGGCCGTTCGTCGACGGGCACCTGCTCGAGAAGGCGGCCTCGGCCAAGGCCAGCAACAGCAACCGCGTGATCAAGACGTGGTCGCGGCGCTCCACCATCCTCCCCGACTTCATCGGGATGACGTTCGCCGTGCACAACGGCAGGAAGTTCATCCCGGTGTACGTGACCGACCAGATGGTCGGCCACAAGCTCGGCGAGTTCTCCCCGACCCGGACCTTCTACGGGCACGCCGGCGACCGCAAGTCGCGCGTGCGCTGAGGAAAAGGCCATGTCTCAAGAAGCTGTTTCCAGCGCCAAGCTCCGCCACATCCGCGTGTCGCCCCAGAAGGCGCGCCTGGTGGCCGACCTCGTCCGAGGCCGGAAGGTGGACGACGCGCTCAACGTCCTCAAGTACACGCGGAAGCGATCGGCTCCTCTCATCGAGAAGCTGATCCAGTCCGCCATCGCCAACGCCTCGGAGGCCTCGCCGGAGCTGGATGTCGACACGCTGTTCGTGAAGACCATCCATGTCGACGGTGGGCCGACGCTTCGACGCTTCCTGCCGCGGGCCCAGGGCCGCGCGACGCGAATCATCAAGCGCACGAGCCACATCACCGTGCAGCTCGGAGCTCGCTAGGAGCTCCTTGGAGCTCGCTGAGTGGCACAAAACGTTCGTTGACGGGTATCAGCGCGGCCTATAGGGTGGCGCGCCGCCGTGAGGCGGGTCCGTGATTTGGAGAGTGAACTGTGGGTCAGAAAGTCCATCCCGTCGGCTTCCGAGTAGGAACCGTCAAGACGTGGGAGTCCCGCTGGTACGCGGAGAAGTCCTACGCCCGTGATCTGCATGAGGACCTCCAGATTCGGAAGTTCCTCAAGAAGCGCCTCAAGGCGGCTCAGGTCAGCCGGATCATCATCGAGCGCGCCGCGTCGAAGGCGAAGGTCTTCGTCTACGCCGCGCGCCCGGGGATGATCATCGGCAAGCGCTGCGCCGGGCTCGAGGAGCTCAAGAAGGCGCTGCGGAAGGTCACCTCCACGGAGGTCTTCCTCAACATCATCGAGGTCCGCAAGGTGGAGCTCGACGCGCAGCTGGTGGCGGAGAACATCGCCGCCCAGCTCGAGAAGCGCGTCTCGTTCCGTCGGGCCATGAAGAAGGCGGTTCAGTCGACGATGCGCGCGGGCGCCAAGGGCGTGAAGGTCATGTCCGCGGGCCGCCTGGGCGGCGCCGACATGAGCCGTCGCGAGTGGTACCGCGAGGGTCGCGTCCCCCTGCACACCCTGCGGGCGGACATCGACTACGGCTTCGTGGTGGCCAAGACGACCTACGGCGTGATCGGCGTCAAGGTCTGGATTTTCAAGGGCGAAGTCCTGCCGGGCGACGAGAACGCGTAAGCGTTCCCCCGGTAGCAGAACGAGGTAGAGAGCAATGTTGAGCCCCAAGCGTGTCAAGCATCGCAAGGTGCAGAAGGGTCGCCAGCGCGGCATTTCGCGGCGCGGGAGCACCGTGGACTTCGGAACCTATGGCCTCCAGGCCATGGCGCCCGGGTGGATCACGGCGCGCCAGATCGAGGCCGCACGAGTCGCCATGACTCGTAAGGCCAAGCGTGGCGGTCAGATCTGGATCCGGATCTTCCCCGACAAGCCGCTGACGAAGAAGCCCGCCGAGACCCGAATGGGTAAGGGCAAGGGCGCGCCCGAGCTGTGGGTCGCCGTCGTGCGCCCCGGCCGGGTCCTCTACGAGATGGAGGGCGTCGACGAGAAGGTCGCCCGCGAGGCCATGCGCCTCGCCGCTCACAAGCTCCCGATCGCCACGCGCTTCGTGAAGCGGGAGGACTGGACATGAACGTCGCCGACCTTCGTTCGTTCGACGACAAGGGCCTGCTCCTTCGTCGTCAGGACCTCTTGGGCGAGCAGACGTCGCTGAGCTTCCAGCACGCGACGGGCCAGCTCGAGAACAGCGCGCAGTTGCGCACCACGCGCCGAGACATCGCCCGCGTGAACACGGTGATTCGCGAGCGTGAGCGCGAGCGCGGTCTGTCCACGGGCGGACTCGCGGCGGCGGTCGGCAAGCTCGATCCGGAGGAGACGGCCTTCGCCGCCTTCCGCAAGCGCTTCGGTAGCGAGGAGTAGAGATGTCCGAGGAAACCCAGGCCACCGCGGCCCCCCGTCGGAACCAGCGGACCCTGCAGGGGCTCGTGGTGAGCGACAAGATGGCCAAGACCGTCGTGGTCAAGGTCACGCGTCACGTCAAGCACGCCCGCTACAAGAAGTACGTCCGCGACAGCAAGAAGTACCAGGCCCACGACGAGACCAACGAGGTCGGGATCGGCGACCTGGTGACGATCGTCGAGACGCGGCCTCTCAGCAAGCACAAGCGCTGGCGCGTCAAGAGCGTCGACCGCAAGGCGGTGGGGTAGTCCGATGATCCAGGTCGAATCCGTCCTCGACGTCGCCGACAACTCGGGCGCCAAGAAGCTGATGTGCATCAAGGTGCTCGGCGGCTCCAAGCGCAAGTACGCGACCGTCGGCGACATCATCAAGGTCTCCGTGAAGGAGGCCATCCCGAACAGCAAGGTGCGACGGGGCACGGTCATGGAGGCCGTCATCGTCCGCACCGCCAAGGAGCTTCGGCGCGCCGACGGCTCCTACATTCGGTTCGACAACAACGCTGCCGTCCTGGTGAAGGACGGCGAGCCTGTCGGCACCCGCATCTTCGGTCCGGTCGCTCGCGAGCTTCGCGCGCGCCAGTTCATGAAGATCGTGTCGCTCGCTCCCGAGGTGCTGTGATGATTGAAAACAAGCGCGCCACGAAGCTCCGCGTGGGCGACGACGTGGTGGTGATCTCCGGCGCCCACAAGGGCGAGGCCGGATCCATCACCGGGTTCAGCAAGGACCGCACTCGTGTCTTCGTCGGCGGCGTCAACCGCGTCCGCCGTCACCAAAAGCCCCAGCCTGCACTCGGCCGTCCCGGTGGGATCGTCGAGAAGGAGGCTTCCATTCACATTTCGAACGTCGCTTTCGAGACCGACAAGGGGGCCAGCCGGCTCGCCTACAAGCTCGGAGACGACGGTCGCAAGGTGCGCATCGCCCGCAAGACGGGCGAGGAAATCCAGACCGGCGCATGACGGGCGTCGTCGGGATGATCCCGGCGGACGGCTGCCCCAGCGCACAAGGAGTTTCGGATGTCTGATTACGCCCCGCGTCTCGCTGCGAAGTACAAGAGCGAAGTCGTGGCGAAGCTGAACGAGGACTTTCAGTACGCGAACCCGATGATGGTTCCGCGGATGCAGAAGATCGTCCTCAACGTGTCCATGAAGGACGCGATCCAGAACGTGAAGCTGCTGGAGACGGCGGCCAACGAGCTGGCGACCATCACGGGTCAGAAGGCGGTCATCCGTCGCGCCCGTCGCTCGATCGCCAACTTCAAGCTGCGTGAAGGCATGCCGATCGGCACCTCCGTCACGCTGCGTCGCGCCCACATGTGGGAGTTCATGGATCGGCTCATCTCGCTGACGATGCCCCGCATGCGTGACTTCCGCGGCGTGTCGCGGAAGGCGTTCGACGGCCGCGGCAACTACAGCCTCGGACTGCGCGAGCAGATCGTGTTTCCCGAGATCGATTACGACAAGGTCGATCGCATCCACGGCATGAACATCACGTTCGTGACCACCGCGAAGACCGACGCGGAAGCCCTGGCGCTGCTCAAGCACCTGGGCATGCCCTTCAAGACGAACTGAGAAGAACAATGGCCAAGAAGTCGAAGATCGCCGCTTGGAAGCGAGGCCCGAAGTACCAGGTGCAGCACCGGAACCGGTGTGGTGTCTGCGGACGGCCGCGTGGGTTCATGCGCAAGTTCGAGCTGTGCCGGATCTGCTTCCGCAACCTCTCCCTCGAGGGGCGGATTCCCGGCGTCGTGAAGTCCTCCTGGTAGACCCCTGAACCTGCCTCGGAAGAGGTCGCCCCGCCCAGGTCCCACCTGTGGAAACCGCGCGGGGTGTCGGAGATAGAGCAATGGGCATGACAGACCCGATCGCGGACCTGCTTACGCGGGTGCGCAACGCGCAGCGGGCGCGGCACGACATCGTGACGATCCCCGCCAGCCGCATCAAGAAGTCGATCCTCGAGATCCTCAAGCACGAGGGCTTCATCTCGGACTACCAGTTCGAGGAGACCGGCCCCCAGGGCAACCTCCACGCGTACCTCAAGTACGACAAGGACGAGAAGCCGATCATCCTGGGCATCGAGCGCGTCTCGAAGCCGGGCTGCCGCCGCTACGTCGGCAGCAAGGAGATCCCGCGCGTCCTGAACGGACTCGGGGTCGCCCTCCTCAGCACCAGCAAGGGTGTCATCTCCGACCGGGACGCGCGTCGTCTCGGCGTCGGCGGTGAGGTCCTCGCGTACGTCTGGTAGGCGGAGTCGAACATGTCTCGCATCGGAAAACTGCCGATCCCGGTCCCGTCCGGCGTCACCGTCCAGGTGGCGGGCAGCAACGTCACGGCGAAGGGCCCCAAGGGGCAGCTGAGCCGCTCTTTCCCCGACCTCATCACCTTCGAGCTCGACGGCGACAAGGTGAACGTCCTCCGCGCGAACGAGACGAAGCGCGCCCGTGAGCGTCACGGGCTGTGCCGCAGCCTCCTCGCGAACATGGTCACCGGCGTGCACTCGGGCTTCAGCAAGAAGCTGTCGATCGTGGGCGTCGGATACCGAGCCGCGGTCAAGGGGCGCACCCTGGACCTCACGCTCGGCTACAGCCACCCGATCGCCTACCCGATCCCCGAGGGTGTGGAGATCTCGGTCGACAAGCAGAACAACATTCACGTCAGCGGAATCGACAAGGAGGCCGTCGGGCAGACGGCCGCCAAGATCCGAGGCTTCCGAAGCCCCGACGCCTACAAGGGCAAGGGCATCCGGTACTCGGACGAGGTCATTCGCCTGAAGGCCGGCAAGTCCGGCGTCGCGAAGTAGGAATCGTCATGGCCAAGACCAACCCCCGTAGCGCGGCGCGCCTGCGCCGCAAGATCCGCATCCGCAAGACGGTGCAGGGCACGGCCGAGCGGCCGCGCCTGAGCATCTACCGCACCGCCCGCCACATGTACGCCCAGCTCGTCGACGACGCGGCTGGTCGGACCGTGGCGGCGGCCACCACCTTGAACGCCGAGATCGACGGCCACCGCGGCAACAAGGCCGCGGCCGGCGCGGTCGGCACGGCCATCGCCGAGAAGGCGAAGGCGGCGGGCATCACGTCCGTGGTCTTCGACCGCAACGGCTTCAAGTATCACGGTCGGGTTCAGGCCCTGGCCGAGGCCGCCCGTAAGGGCGGACTCACCTTCTAGGGAGTCTTCGATGGCCCGTTTCATGGATGGCGACGTCGAGCTTCTCGATCGTGTCGTCGATATCAATCGCGTAGCGAAGGTCGTCAAGGGCGGCCGTCGCTTCAACTTCTCTGCACTGGTAGTCGTGGGTGACGCCGAGGGGCGCGTCGGCGTCGGTCTCGGCAAGGCCAACGAGGTCCCCGAAGCCATCCGCAAGGGCGGCGAGAGGGCGAAGCGCGCGATGGTGCGCATCCCCCTCAACGACGGCGGGACGATTCCTCACGCCATCGTGGGACACTTCGGCGCCGGTCGGGTGTTGTTGAAGCCCGCCAGCGAGGGTACGGGTGTCATCGCCGGTGGTGCGGTGCGCGCGGTGCTCGAGTGCGCGGGGGTCCAGAACATCCTCACCAAGTGCATCGGCACGAACAACCCGCACAACGTCCTCAAGGCGACCATGACGGCTCTCACGAGCCTCCAGTCGCCGGACAGCTACCTGCGTCGTCGCGGCGCCCCGGAGGTTCGGGACAACGCCTAGGCGTCGCCCGAATCCCGAAACGGAGAAGTCATGGCCACTCTGCAGGTGACCTGGAAGCGAAGCACGATCGGCCGTCCGCAGGACCAGCGGGCGACGATCCGAGGCCTCGGCCTCAGGCGTTTGAACCACACCGTCGAGCTGGAGGACACCCCCTCCATCCGCGGCATGGTCAAGAAGGTGATCCACCTCGTCGAGGTGCGTGAGTCCGAGTAAGCAACCCGGTGGGTAGCGAGTCGCCCCCGTCCCCCTTCGGGACGAGCCCACCCTCGGTGGGGCGGCGTGGAGCAGCGAAATGTCTCTGAACGAGTTGAGCCCGATCCCGGGCAGCACCCGTCCCCGGAAGCGAGTCGGTCGAGGGACCGGCAGCGGCACCGGCAAGACCGCGGGCCGTGGCCAGAAGGGCCAGAACTCCCGCAGCGGCGGCGGCGTGCGCCTCGGCTTCGAGGGCGGCCAGATGCCGCTCACCCGTCGTCTCCCGAAGCGCGGCTTCCACAACCGCTTCGCCAAGGACATCAAGATCGTCCAGGTCGGCGACCTCGCCGCGTTCGAGGCGGGCACCGTGGTGGACGTCGCCGTCCTCCAGGAGGCGGGCCTCGTCGGCAAGATCGGCGACGGCGTCAAGCTCCTGGGCAACGGCGAGCTCGCCCACGCCCTCACGGTGAAGGTCCACAAGATCAGCGAGGGTGCGCGCGCCAAGGTCGAGTCGGCCGGCGGCACCGTCGAGCTGGTCTGAGTCTTCTCCGCGTCCGTACTTCAGGCTTGATTCGAAGGTAGGTCCACAGGTGGCACCCAACTACATGGCGATCCCGAAGGTGCCCGAGCTGCGCACCCGCCTCTTGGTGATGATCGCGCTGCTGGGCGTCTATCGGATCGGGGTCTTCATCCCCAACCCCGGCACGGACCGCCAGGCCCTCTCGAGCTTCTTCGCGAGCGCGGGGGACGGCACCCTCTTCGGCCTCTACGACATGTTCTCCGGCGGCGCGCTGGAGCAGTTCTCGATCTTCACCCTCGGCATCATGCCGTACATCTCCGCGAGCATCATTCTGCAGCTCTTGGCGGTGGCGGTGCCTGCGCTCGAGCGGCTGAAGAAGGAGGGCGAAGCCGGTCGTCAGAAGATCACGCAGTACACCCGGTACGGCACGATCCTCATCTCCCTGATCCAGGGCATGGCCATCGCCTACGGCCTCGAGAGCATGCGCGCCCCCGGCGGCGCCGCGGTGGTGACCGACCCCGGTTGGCCCTTCCGCCTCCTCACGGTCCTCTCGCTGACCACGGGCACCTGCTTCATCATGTGGCTCGGTGAGAAGATCACCGAGCGCGGCATCGGCAACGGCATCTCGCTGATCATCATGGCGGGCATCGTCGCCCGGTTCCCGCAGGCCATCTGGAACACCTTCCAGCAGCTCAGCCGGTCGGAGTTCAACTTCCTGCAGGTCCTCCTGCTCGGTGTGTTCGCGCTGGGGGTCGTCGCGTTCATCGTCTTCTGTGAACGCGGGCAGCGCAGGATCCCCGTCCAGTACGCGAAGCGCGTGGTGGGCCGGAAGGTCTACGGCGGACGCGACACGCACCTGCCTTTGAAGATCAACATGGCGGGCGTCATCCCGCCGATCTTCTCGTCGTCGCTGATGGTCTTCCCGGCCACGATCGGGTCCTTCTGGCGGGACAACCTGTTCCTCCAGGAGGTGCAGAGCGCGCTCGCGATGGGCACCACGCTGTACCTGACCCTGTATGCGCTGCTGACGATCTTCTTCTGCTACTTCTACACTTCGGTCACCTTCGACCCGGCGGACGTCGCGGAGAACCTCCAGAAGCACGGCGGGTACGTCCCGGGCATCCGCCCCGGCAAGCCGACGGCCGAGTACATCGACCGGCTGCTCACGCGCCTGACGCTGGCGGGAGCGCTGTACATCAGCGCGGTCTGCATCCTCCCCGACATCCTCATCACGCAGGCCAAGGTCAGCTTCTACTTCGGCGGCACCGGCCTCCTCATCTGCGTCGGCGTGGGCCTCGACCTCGTCGCCCAGATCGAGAGTCACCTCCTCACCTCGCACTACGACGGGCTCATGGGCCAGCAGTCGGCGGGCGCGGTGCGTGGGCGTCGGAGGCTCTGATGCGGCTCATCTTCTTCGGGCCCCCCGGCGCGGGCAAGGGCACGCAGGCCCAGCGGCTGATCGCCGACAGGGGGATCCCGCAGATCTCCACGGGCGATCTGCTCCGCGCGAACCGCGCGCAGAAGACGGACCTCGGGGTGCAGGCCCAGAAGTTCATGGACCAGGGCCTGCTCGTCCCCGACGAGCTGGTCATCGGCATGGTCGACGCGCGGCTCGGCGAGTCGGACTGCGACGGCGGCTACGTGCTCGACGGGTTCCCCCGCACCGTGCCCCAGGCCGTCGCGCTCGACTCGCTGCTGTCTCGCCGCGGCGCCACGATCGACAAGGTGCTGGTGCTGGTGGTGCCGGACGAGCTGATCGTCGACCGCATCGTCGGCCGTCGTTCGTGCAAGAACTGCGGCGCCGTGTACCACACGAGCTTCTCGCCCCCGGCGACCGAGGGCGTGTGCGACGCGTGCGGCGACCCGCTCTCGCAGCGAATGGACGACACCGAAGAGAAGGTTCGGGTGCGACTCAACGAGTACGCCCACAACACGGCCCCCGTGGCCGATTACTACCAACAGCGCGGCCTGGTCGCGGAGGTCGACGGTGTCGGTGACATCGACGCGATCTACGTCAGGCTGCTCGGTGCCCTGGAGGGCTGAGCTTGGAAGTCCGGGGATCAATTCTTGATCTCGGACCGAATCGTGTGTATAGCGTGCGGCTCGCCGGCGGCGGGTTGATCTCCGCCCATGTCGGCGGCGCGCTTCAGATGCGAATCGTTCGTTTGATTCCAGGCGATGAAGTGATGGTGAAACTGAGTGATACGGACCCCTCGCGGGGGCGCATCATTCGCCGCTTGGAAGCGAAGCAGGAGCGTTGAGATGAAGGTACGAGCCTCTGTAAGGAAGATGTGCGACAAGTGCCGCGTCATCAAGCGCCGTGGCGTCGTCCGCGTGATCTGCGAGAACCCCAAGCACAAGCAGCGACAGGGCTGACGGAGCCGATTCATGGCACGCATCGCAGGTGTAGACATTCCGCGCAACAAGCGCATCGTCGTCTCTCTCACGTACATCTACGGCATCGGTCCGTCGGTGAGCGGCCGCATCCTCAAGGAAGCGGGAATCGACGAGAGCCGACGAACCCACGAACTCAGCGACGCCGAAGTGGCGCGCATCCGCTCGGTCATCGGGGCCAACGCGACGGTGGAAGGTGATCTCCGCAAGGAGGTCGCCATGAACATCAAGCGCCTGATGGACCTGAACACGTACCGAGGTCTCCGGCACCGCCGCGGCCTCCCGGTTCGTGGCCAGCGGACGCACACCAACGCCCGCACCCGCAAGGGCCCGCGTCGCATCCCGACGAAGAAGAAGAGGTAGTCATGGCGAAGACCCGGAAGCCGACCAAGAAGAAGGTCTCCAAGAACATTCCCGTGGGTGTGGCGCACATCCACGCGACGTTCAACAACACGATCGTCAACATCACCGACACCAACGGGAACGCCATCGCGTGGTCGTCGGCGGGTGTCCGGGGCTTCAAGGGCTCCCGCAAGAGCACGCCCTTCGCCGCCCAGATGGTGGCCGAGGACGCCGCGCGGAAGGCCATGGAGCACGGCATGCGCACCGTGTCGGTCGAGGTGAAGGGGCCGGGAGGCGGCCGCGAGTCCGCGCTCCGCGCGCTGTCCACCGCGGGGCTGAAGATCACGATGATTCGGGACGTCACGCCGGTGCCGCACAACGGCTGCCGGCCGCCCAAGCGTCGTCGCGTCTGATTATTCGGGGTTCGTCCCCGCTCGATTTCGAGAGAACACCTGCCTGCGCGCTCATCGCGGAGGCAGTGGCGATGCCCCCGGGCGTAGCCGCAAGGAGCTGATGCGTGTCCGAGACCACTGAGATTTTCCGCAACTGGCGAACCCTGATCCGACCGCGTCGGCTGGTCCAGGAGGAGGTGTCCAACCCGGAGCAGTACGGGAAGTTCACGGCTCAGCCGCTCGAGCCCGGCTTCGGTGTGACGCTCGGCAACGCCCTGCGGCGTGTGCTCCTCACGAGCCTCCAGGGGACCGCCATCACGTCCGTCCGCATCGACGGCGTGCTGCACGAGTTCTCCACGGTCGAGGGCGTCATCGAGGACGTCACCGACATCATCCTGAACCTCAAGGGCGTGCTCATTCGTCAGCACACCTACGAGACGCAGACGTTCGTCGTGGAGAAGGAGGGTTCGCGCGGTCAGCAGATCAACGTGCTGGCGGGCGACATCCAGACCGTCGGCGACGCGGCGATCATGAACCCCGACCACCACATCTGCACGCTCGCGGGTGAGGGCAAGCTCCGCATGGAGCTGCGCGTCGAGAAGGGCTCGGGCTACGTCCCGGCCGATCGCAACAAGGACCCCGAGGCGCCCATCGGCACCATCCCGATCGACGCGATCTTCTCGCCGATCACGCGGGTCAACTACACCGTCTCCAACGCCCGTGTCGGTCAGCGCACCGACTACGACAAGCTCAAGCTCGAGGTGTGGACGGACGGCACGGTCGTCCCCGCCGACGCCGTCGCCTTCGCGGCGAAGATCCTCAAGGGTCAGCTCCAGATCTTCATCAACTTCGATGAGGAAGAGGAGCCGATCGAGGAGGCCGAGGAGCCGCAGGAGGAGTGGAACGAGAACCTCTTCAAGACGGTCGACGAGCTCGAGCTGTCGGTTCGTTCCGCCAACTGCCTGCAGAACGCCAACATCAAGTACATCTACGAGCTGGTCGAGAAGACCGAGGCGGACCTGCTGAAGACGAAGAACTTCGGCCGGAAGTCGCTCAACGAGGTGAAGGAAGTGCTCTCCGAGCTCGGCCTCCAGCTCGGAATGAAGCTGCACAACTTCCCGCGTCAGCGGGAGCTGTAATAGAGAAGGGGAGCTCGCGCGCAGCGTGGGTTCCTCGGGAGTCGAGTCATGCGACATCGCAAGAGCGGTCGGAAGTTCAACCGGAACTCCACTCACCGGAAGGCCATGTTCCGCAACATGGCCACGAGTCTCCTGGAGCACGGACGCATCCGCACCACGGATGCCCGCGCGAAGGAGCTTCGTGGTGTGGTGGAGCCCCTGATCACCCTCGCGCGGCGGGTCACCCCGGCGGACCTCGAGAAGGCGTCCGGCGAGGAGCTCGTGGCCTTGCGCGCCAAGCGCGTGCACGCCGTCCGCCAGGCCCGTCGCTGGGTCAAGGACCGGGACGTGCTGCAGACGCTCTTCTCGGAGTACAGCGAGCGCTTCGCGGACCGCCCCGGCGGCTACACCCGGATCACCAAGATCGGGCGCCGCAACGGGGACAACGCGCCGATGAGCATCATCGAGCTCGTCGTCGAGCCCCTGGGCGACGCCCCGGCCGCCAAGGCCGAGCCGGTCGCCGAGGTCCCGGCGGACACGTCGAACGACGCGGACGACTCGAACGACGCGGACGACTCGAACGACGCGGACGACTCGGACGACTCGGACGACGGCGAGTCGGACTGACTTCGCGCCGCGCCGCGGCCGATCTTCGAAGCCCCGTCCGACTCCGGTCCGGCGGGGCTTCGTGCTTGGAAGCGTCGCCCTTGATGTGCGAGGACGCACGGTTGCTATAACGGGCCTGGGTCCGCGCGGACCCTCCGCTCGGCCGGGAGGGCCGAACGAACCGGGAGGCGAAGAATGAGCTCGCCGGCGGGTCTCGAGGCTGCGCAGGAGCGGTTGGCCAGCTACATGCGCGCGAACGGGCTGAAGCTCACGCGCCAGCGCGAGCTGATCCTCTCGACGTTCCTGAAGGCCCGGAAGCACATCTCCGTGGAGGAGCTCCTGCGCGACGTGCGCACGCGCGACGGCGGGGTGGGGCACGCGACCGTCTATCGGACCATGAAGCTCTTCGTGGACGCGGGCCTGGCCACCGAGCGGAACTTCTCCGAGGGCGCGTCCCGGTACGAACCCGCCGATGAGCACGGCGACGGCCACCACGACCACCTCATCTGCACCCGCTGCGACCGGATCATCGAGTTCGAGAACCACGAGATCGAAGAACTGCAGCTGACGGTCGCCTCGAAGCACGGCTTCAAGCTGCTCGACCACAAGATGGAGCTCTACGGCGTCTGCCCGGACTGCCTCGCGAAGCCCTGAAGCGGCCCGATTCCCGCGGTTTTGATCTCGCAGATCGGCTGTGTTAGCTTCCGCCGCCTCGGGCAACCGAGGCACATACGCGACGGTGGCGGAATTGGTAGACGCGCTAGGTTGAGGGCCTAGTGGCCACTGTGGCTGTGGGGGTTCGAGTCCCCCCCGTCGCACCATGCATCTTCAGAACGACGAAGGCCGAGGCATGACGCCCCGGCCTTCGGCGGTTCTGGATGGTGCGGGAGCTACTCGGCGGCGTCGCCCGCCGGAGCTTCGTCGGCCGGAGCGGCCTCGCCTTCGGGAGCCGCTTCGCCCTCGGGCGCCGGCTCGCCCGCCGGGGCCTCGTCGCCCGCCGGGGCCTCGTCGCCCGCCGGGGCCTCGTCGCCCGCCGGGGGCTCGTCGGAGGCCTCGGGCGCCTCCTCGGCGGCCTTCCCCTCGTTGAGCAGCTTCTCGATCTCGTCGGCACCAGTGCCCTCGAGCTTCGGTCCCTGGTTGCTGAAGTACGCGAGGGACATCGACGTGACCATGAACAGGGCGGCGACGACCGCCGTGACCTGCCCGAGGACCGTCGTGGGCCCCGAGGCGCTGTTCTGACCCTGGGAGGTGCCGCCCATCGCCGCGCCGAAGTCGGCGCTCTTGCCGGGCTGCAGCAGCACGACGAGGATGAGGAAGAAGCAGAGGGCGATGTGAAGCCCGGTGATGAAGATGACCATGTCTGTCCTTTCGGGGCCTAGGCCCCTGCGCTCTGGAAGCGGGCGATCGCGTCGAAGGAGTCCGCCTTCAAGCTCGCGCCGCCCACCAGGGCTCCGTCGATGTCGGGGCACGCCATGATGCCGACGACGTTGCTGGGCTTCACGCTTCCTCCGTAGAGGATACGCATCGAGCGCGCAGCGCCCGCATTCCAGTTGTTGCCGACCCACGCCCGGATGGCCGCGTGGACCTCCTGAGCCTGCTCCGGGGTGGCGACCCGGCCCGTACCGATGGCCCACACCGGCTCGTAGGCGATCACCACGCGGGACAGCTCCGTGGCCGTGAGCGTGCCCAGGCCTTCGCCGAGCTGCTTGCGGACGATGTCCAGGGCCCAGCCGGAGTCGCGCTGCTCGAGCGTCTCGCCGCAGCAGAACATGGGGGCGAGGCCCGCGCGGAGGGCCGCGACGACCTTGCTCGCCAGCAGCTCGCCGGACTCCTTCTCGTACGTCCGTCGCTCGCTGTGGCCGATGAGGGCCCAGGTGCAGCCCGCGGCCTTGAGCATCTCGCCCGAGACGTTGCCCGTGTAGGCGCCCTTGGGCTGCGCGTGCAGGTCCTGGCCGCCGACGCCGACGGTCGTCGCCTTGAGGGCGTCCACCACGGGGCCGATCGAGAGGAACGGGGGGAAGAGGGCGAGGTCCACCGCGGGCGGATCGAGCAGGACGTCGCGGATGGCGCGGGCCAGCTCGGCCGCCTCCGCGGGCGTGCCGTTCATCTTCCAGTTTCCCGCGATCAGGGGCCTGCGGCTCATGCTCGATCCTCCAGCGCAGCGAGCCCTACGAGTCCCTTGCCTTCGAGGAACTTGAGGCTCGCGCCGCCTCCGGTGGAGACGTGGGAGACGTCGTCGGCGTACCCGAACTTCACGACCGCCGCGGCCGAGTCGCCCCCGCCCACCACGGTGTACCCGCGCGAGGTGGCCACCGCCCGGGCCACCCCTCGCGTGCCGGCCGCGAAGGCCTCGCGCTCGAAGACGCCCATGGGGCCGTTCCAGAACACGCTGCCCGCGGTCTGGATCTGCAGGGCGTAGCGCTCGACGGTGGCGGGACCGATGTCGAGCCCCATCTGCTTCGGCGCGATGACCTTCGCGATGGTCGCCTCGTCCTCCGCGTCCAGCGCGGGCGCGACGACGTGGTCCAGCGGGAGGAGCACGCGTACGCTCCGGTCCTCGGCCTTCGCGAGCAGCTTGCGCGCGAGCCGGACCTTGTCCGCCTCGACGCGGCTGGCGCCGACCTCGACGTCCTGAGCGCGCAGGAAGGTGTAGGCCATCGCCCCACCGATCAGCAGCGCGTCCACGCGCCCGAGGAGCGCGTCGATGACGCCCATCTTGTCCGAGACCTTGGCCCCGCCGAGCACGCCCACGAAGGGCTTGGCGGGGGCGTCGAGCAGCGCCCCGAGGCGGTCCAGCTCCTTCTTGACCAGGAAACCGACCGCGCGGCGGCCCTCGAACCGCTTCGGCACCACGGCCACGGACGCGTCGCCCCGGTGGAGCGTGCCGAAGGCGTCCGAGACGTACAGATCGCCCAGCTCCGCGAGCCGGTCCGCGAAGGACTCGCTCCCCTCCTTCTCGCCGGAGCGGAAGCGGAGGTTCTCCAGCACCAGGACTCCGCCGTCCTGCAGGTCCTGAGAGAGCTTCCGCGCCCCCGAGCCCACGCAGTCGTCGGTGTGCCACACGTCCCGCTCGAGCAGCTCCGCGAGCTTCGCGGCCGCGGGCTCGAGGGACAGGGCGGCGTTCCGCTTGCCCTTCGGACGGCCCAGGTGCGACATCAGGACCACCCGCGCGCCCGCCTCCACGAGGTGGCGGATCGTGGGCAGCGCGGCCCGGATGCGGGTGTCGTCGGCGACGGCGCCGTCTTCCGTGAGGGGGACGTTGAAGTCCACCCGCACGAGAACGCGCCGCCCGGCGACGTCGAGCTCGTCCACGGAGCGCATGGCGGTCACCGGCAGCTCTCTCAGCCCGCGACCAGCTCGGTCAGGTCGACCATGCGGTTGGAGAATCCCCACTCGTTGTCGTACCAGGAGAGGACCTTGACCAGGTCCCCGCCGATGACGTCCGTGCACAGCGAGTCCACGGTGGAGGAGTGGGGGTCGCCGATGTAGTCGCCGCTCACCAGCGGCTCGTCGGAGACGGCGAGCACACCCGCGAGCGGACCCGCGGCCGCGGCCCGGAGGACGCCATTCACCTCTTCCTTCGACGTGGCCTTGCCGACCTTCACGACGAGGTCGACGAGCGACACGTTCGGGGTGGGGACGCGGACCGCGATGCCGTTGAGCTTGCCTTCGAGCTCGGGGAGCACGAGGGACACGGCCTTCGCGGCGCCGGTGCTGGTGGGGAGCATGTTCTGGGCCGCCGCGCGGGCGCGACGTCGGTCCTTCGGGTGGAACCGGTCCAGGAGGTTCTGATCGTTGGTGTAGCTGTGGATCGTGGTCATCTGACCGTGCTCGATCCCGAAGTTCTCCATGAGCACCTTGGCCACCGGCGCGAGGCAGTTGGTGGTGCAGGACGCGTTGGAGATGACCTTGTGCCAGGACGGGTCGAACTGGTCGTGGTTGACGCCCATGACGATCGTGACGTCGGGCTGCTTGGCGGGCGCGGAGATGATGACGCGGGGGGCGCCGCCGTCGAGGATCCGCTGGGCCCCGGCGCGGTCTCGGAAGATGCCGGTGCACTCGAGGACCACGTCGCAGCCCATCTCGCCCCACGGCACCTTCTCGGGCGCGCGGTTCGAGGTGCAGCGGATGGCGTGGTCGTCCACGAAGAGCTTGTCGCCGTCGGCCGTGACCGCCTGGGGCAGCTTTCCATGGACCGAGTCGTACTTGAGGAGGGGGGCCAGCTGGTCGGGCGACGAGAGGTCGTTCACCAGCACCGGCTCGAACCCGTCCCGGTCGAGCAGGACGCGGAGGATGCACTTGCCGATGCGGCCGAAGCCGTTGATGCCCACACGGATCGTCATTCGAGGCCCTTTCGCGCGCGCGCGACTGCAGAATCTGAGGAAAGGCGCGCAAAACTAGACCAGGGCGGGCGGTTGAGCAAGCGCCGTCGCCTTCTGGTGCGCCGTAGGTCGCGCGCGGGTAACCTCCGTCCGCCCATGCGTTACCGGATCACGGGACTCGCGCTCGAGCCGGCGATCGTCGAGGACGGGCGCCGGCTCGCGGACGTTCTGGCGCGGGTCCTGTCCGTGGACGTACCCGAGATCCGACAGGCGGTCGTCGTACGGCACTCCCTCGATGCCCGGAGACGCCCCGCGCGGCACATCTATTCCATCGAGGTCGACGTCCCCGACGCGGTGACGCCCCGCCCCCGTCCCCCGCGCGGATCGGCGGTGCGGTTGGTCGACTCGGAGACGAGCCCCGCGGCCCTCCGCGCGGACGGCGTCTTCGTGGGAAGGACCGCGATCCACCGCTTCGCCGAGGGCTTCCGACCGGTGGTGATCGGGGCCGGCCCGGGGGGCCTCTTCGCCGCCCTGGCCCTGGCCCGCCTCGGGGCCCCTCCCGTGGTGCTCGAGCGGGGGGGGCGCGTCGAGGACCGCGGCGAGGTCGTCGAGCGATTCTGGGACGACGGCGACCTCGACCCGGAGTCGAACGTGCTGTTCGGCGAGGGCGGCGCCGGCGCCTTCAGCGACGGGAAGATCTACACCCGCACCCGCAGTCCCCAGATCTCTTCGGTGCTCAAGGAGCTCGTGGAGCTGGGCGCGCCCAAGCGCATCCTCGTGGACGCGCGTCCGCACATCGGCGCAGAGACCCTCCATGCGATCATCCGCGCGTTCCGCGATCGCCTCGAGAAGCTCGGCGTGAGCTTCCGGTTCGGCGCATGCGTCACCGGGCTCATCCGCGACGAGGCGAGCGTCGTGGGGGTCCGGCTCGGGGACGAGGAGCTGCGGAGGGCGCCGGTGATCCTCGCGCCCGGCCACTCCGCGCGCGACACGTACCGCTTCCTGAGGGACGCCGACGTGGAGATGGAGGCGTGGTCGAGCTCGATCGGGCTGCGCGTCGAGCACCCGCAAGGCCTCATCGACCGGGTGCAGTACAAGGCCCCGTCGCCCCGGCGGCCCGAGCTGCCGCCCGCGGACTACCACCTGGCCCACCACGACCGGGGCGGGGGACGCGGGGCCTACACCTTCTGCATGTGCCCGGGCGGGCGGATCATCGCCGCGACCGCGCAGCGGGGCCGGGTCGTCACGAACGGCATGGCCGACACCCGGCGCAGCGGCGACCGCGCGAACTCGGGGATCGTCGTGCAGGTCCGCCCCGACGACTACGCCCCCTTCGGCGCCGGGGACGATCCGCTGGCGGGCCTGGCCTTCCACGACCACTTCGAGCGGCTCGCCTTCGAGGCGGGCGGGGGCGACTACCGCGCGCCCGCCCAGCGGGTCGTGGACTTCCTCGCCGCGCGGCCGTCGAGCGACCCGATCGACGCGACGTATCGGCCCGGGGTGACGCCCGGAGACCTCCGCGAGTGCCTCCCCGACTCCGTGTCGGCGACGATCGCCCGGGCCCTGGTCGGCTTCGGCCGTCGGCTCTCCGGGTTCGACGGCCCCGACGCGGTCCTGGTGGGGGTGGAGACCCGCGCGTCCTCGCCGGTGCGCCTGCTGCGCGACGACGAGGGGCGCTCGCTCGGCTTGAAGGGGCTCTACCCGGTCGGAGAAGGCGCGGGGTACGCCGGGGGGATCGTGTCGGCCGCCGTGGACGGGATCCGCTCCGCGGAGCGACTCGTGGAGCACCACAAGGTGCGCGTCGCGACCTGACGGGTCACTGCTCGTCGGGGCACCGCTCCACGATCCAGTCGGCCACGTACGGCCACACGAACCGCGGCGCGTCCTTCCCCATGACGATGTCCAGGTGGCCCCAGTGGACCTCCTCGCGCACCGGGCTGAACAGCTTGTAGGTCTTGTCGCTGGAGCCGCTGAGGTCGTATGCCGGGCGGGCGTCGGCGGGGGGCAGGAGGCGATCGCGATCCCCTGCGATCACGAGCAGGGGCACGTCCATGGCCACGAAGCCGTCCTCGTAGGAGCGGCCCTCGGCGTCTTCGAACCGGGCGTCCGCGGCCCATGACATCATGGTGAGAAACACGCCGACGCCGGTCCAGTCGAAGCCTCGGACGAGGCGCTCGCGAAGGACGTCGGGCTCCGTCGATCCCGGCACCCACCCCGCCATGGGGAAGGTCCAGGAGAGCTCGTCCGCCGCGTGCACCCGCCCCGCGATGAGCTTGCCGACGCCGCGGCTGAACACCCCTGCGCGGAGCTTCCGGATCATCGGCTCGACCCGCCGCAGGGAGTCGAGGTACTTCGCGATCCGGCGGGTCATGGGGTTGCTGCCGAAGCGGAACACCCCCGCCAGGGTGACGATCCCCGCCACGTGGTCGGCCACGCGGGGCGCGACGGCGTAGCAGACCGCGCCGCCGAGGCTGTGGCCGAGGATGAACGTCCGGGCGACGCCCGACCAGGCGGTCACCGCCCGGATGACCGCGGCCGCGTCGTCGATGTAGTCGTCGAACCCCGTGGCGGGGCTGGTCCCGAACTCGCGGGAGCGCCCGTGGCCGGTCAGCTCGAGGTTGTAGATGTCGAGGCCCTGGTTCGCGAGGTAGTTCACGAAGCTGCGGGTCGACAGGTGCCACGTGTAGCGGTTCTGGGCGAACCCGTGGATGAGGAGCACGGCGCCGCGTCGGGGGACGTCGTCTCGAAACTTCCGGACCAGCGCGAGGTCGCGGCCCGAGGGGGTCCGCGCGCGGAGGATCTCCTTGGCGAACTCGCCGAAGCGATCGCGATCGATGGCCTGCTCGACGCGCGTGCGCTGGATGAGCTCCAGCTGCGCGGTCGGCTCCGCGCTCACGTGAGGGGTGCGGCTACTTGCTGACGCGGGCGCGCCGTCGGGCGTTCTTCGTCGCCAGCTTCGCCTTCAGCCGGTTGGTGCGGCCGCGCTTGCGGTTGGACTTGGACTTCTTGCGTGCGTTGCCGGTGATGGACTTCATGGGGGGCTCCTGGGATGGGGCTTAGAAACCGGAGACGATGACGTCGGAGCCGGAGATCTCCAGCTTCGCGCGCCAGGACCTGGGGGCGGTGCGTCCGGGGCAGTCGGTGGACTGCAGGTCGAATGTGACCATGGCCTCGGTGGCGCTGGTCGCCTGGTCGTCGTCGAGGGCCCACGTGCCGGACTCGGCGCACGAGAAGGGGTCCTCGTCGCCGAGGCGCAGGGTGGTCGCGGCCTTGAAGCTCCCGTCTTCGCCGAGCTCGACGGTGTCGTAGACGACCGAGGCGCCCTCGTCGGCCACGTCGTAGCCGACGATCCCGGTGGACAGGAGGGACTTCACGAACGTGGCCGTGGCTCCCGAGAAGCGCGCCTTCTGGGCGACCGGCGCGGCCTCGGCGTCGCCGGACGACGTGGAGGAGGACTGCTTCGGGCAACCGACGGACGCCACGAGCGAGAGGCTCAAGGCGAGCAGGGCGAAGATGCGGATCATGGGACCTCCACGAGCAAAAGGCGCGGGAGGCTAAGCGGGCGATGAGGGGCCTGTCAAGCGGTCCGGAGAGCCGCCCCCTTCAATCCTCGTCGAGCGGCTCGAACTCGTCGTCTTCGGGGTCGATGAAGGTGTTCAGCATGTCGCGGAACTCCACCCAGCCCGAGGACGGAATGATGATCGTGGAGCGCCCCCCCGAGACCTCCGCGATCTTGAGGAAGCGTCCGCGCGTGTTCTCCTTCAGGTTGAAGTAGAAGCGCTTCTGCTCGATGCGCAGCTCCCGAGTGGTCAGTTCGACTTCTTCGGAGCGTCCGCGGCGATGTTCGCGAGAGCGTTGCACGTTGAGTCCTCCTTGCGGAATCGCCATTGTTTTACCTCCGAGAGGGATCGAGTCAAAGCGCCCGTCGCGTTTCTGGTCAATCTGGTCACTTTTTTCGAGTCCTCGAGACACGAAACGATTCGGCCCGTTTACTGGTACGGTCTCGGTTGATTGACGAGTCAATCAGCGAGGGGAACATGACGACGAAGAGTCGACGAGACCCGTCCGGGTTCGAGGCGAAGCGCAGACGCATCCTGGACGCTGCTGCGCGGGTCTTCGCCAAGCGGGGGTACACCGGCACCCGGGTGGGGGACATCGCGAAGGAGGCGGACATCGCCTATGGGCTCGTGTACCACTACTTCGACAGCAAGGAGGACGTCCTCCACACGCTCTTCCAGGACAACTGGGCGATCACGCTGAAGGTCGTAGAACAGATCGACGCCGAGGGGGGCGACCTCCGCTCCAAGATCTCGGCGATCTCGGGGTTCTTCCTGCAGGCGTGGCGCGAGAACCCCGACATCGTCGAGGTGATCATGATCGAGGTGATCCGCGGCCCGAAGTTCCTCGAGGCGGACAACCTCGGCGCCTTCCACCGCATCTTCGACCTCCTCGAGGCCATGTTCGTGCGGCACCGCGACGCGGGCGAGATCCGCAGCGACGTGCACCCGCGCCTCACGGCCCTGCTCTTCATGGGCTCCCTCGAGATCCTGCTGACGGGCTTCGTGGCCCGCGAACTCTTCTCCGAAGACGACCTCGTCCGCGAAGGGCGGGAGGCGCTCGTGGAGACCTTCATGAACGGCCTCGCCGCTCGCTGACTGGAGACCGCCTTGGACTTCTCGTTCACCGACGAACAACGTGAGTTCGCCACCGTCGTGGAGCGCTTCGGGCGCGAGCAGCTGGTGCCGAACTGGACCCAGGAAGCCGACGACGGGAACGTGTTCCTCCAGGCGTCGTGGGACGCCATGGGGGAGATGGGCCTGCTGGGCCTGCCCTACCCCGAAGAGTACGGCGGCTCGGGCGCCTCCGCCGTCATGACCTGCCTCGCGGGCGAGGCCCTCGGGCGCGCGGGCGTGGACTCCGGCACGACCCTCTCCTGGGGGGCCCACACGATCCTGTGCGGGGTCCCGATCTGGAAGATGGGCACCGAGGCCCAGAAGCGTCGCTACCTGCCCAAGCTGGCGACCGGCGACTGGATCGGCGGCTTCTGCCTCACCGAGCCGGGCTCCGGCTCAGACGCCGCGGGGATGGCGACCCGCGCGGTGCGCGACGGCGACCAGTGGGTGCTCAACGGGAGCAAGACCTGGATCACGAACGGGCCCACCGGTCACCAGTTCATCGTCACCGCCGTGACCGATCCCGACGCCGTCCCCACCTCCCTCGGCATCTCGACGTTCATCGTCGACGCCGACGCCCCCGGGTTCCGCGTCGGCCGCAAGCTCGACAAGCTCGGGTGTCGCACGTCGCCCACCTCGGAGCTCTTCTTCGAGGACTGTCGCGTGCCCGCGGACGCGCTGCTGGGCCCCGAGAACATGGGCTTCGTGCTCGTGGCGAAGTTGATCCTGGGGTGGGAGCGCACCTGCCTGCTCGCGCCCGCGCTCGGCGGCCTGTGGCACGGGCTCGAGACGGCCACGAAGTACGCGATGCAGCGCAAGCAGTTCGGACGCCCGATCGGGAAGTTCCAGGCCATCCAGGAGAAGCTCGCGAACATGCGCGTGGACTACGAGGTGTCCTGGGGGCTCCTCTACGGCGTCGCGGATCGGCTCGACCGCGACCTGCCCGTCCTCACCGAAGCGGCGACGCTCAAGACGTTCCTGTCCGAGGCGTCGGTGCGCAACGCCGAGGAGGTCGTCCAGATCCACGGCGGGTACGGGTTCAGCAAGGAGTACCTGGTGGAGCGCGCCTATCGCGACGCCAAGCTCGCGACGATCGGCGCGGGCACCTCCGAGATCCAGCGCGGCCTCATCGCCCGCGCCATCGGAAACTTCTAGCCATGGACTTCCGCCTCACCGACGACCAGAAGACCTTCCAGGAGTCGTTCCGGCGGTTCCTCACCGAGACCGTCACGCCGCGGGCGGCCGCGGTGGATCGCGCGGGGCTCTTCCCGTACGCGAACTACAAGGACCTCGCGGGGTTCGGATACAACGGCATCGGCCACCCCGAGGAGTTCGGCGGCACGACCCTCGACGGCGTCTCGAACGTCATCGCCCAGGAGGAGCTGGCCCGCGCGTGCGCGTCCTCGTTCCTCTCCATCGGCGCCTCGGTGGGCCTGTTCGGGGTCCCGCTCCGCTCCTTCGCGAGCCGCGAGATGCAGTCCGAGATCATCCCCGGCCTCGTGACGGGGGACCTCATCGGGGCGTGGGCCCTCACCGAGCCGCACTGCGGGACCGACGCGGTCGCCATGAAGACCCGCGCGCGCAGGACCGACCGGGGGTGGGTCCTGAACGGCAGCAAGATGTTCATCACCAACGGCAACTGCGCCGACTGGGTGATGGTCGCGGCCAAGACGGACCCCGACGCAGGCCACGCGGGTGTCTCGATGTTCCTGGTGCACAAGGACACGCCCGGCTTCGAGGCCGGTCCGTCGCTGGAGAAGCTCGGCTGCCGCGGGTCGCCCACGTCCGGGCTGTTCTTCGAGGACTGCGAGCTGCCGAACGAGTGGCTCGTCGGGCCCCCCGGACAGGGCTTCCTGCTGGCGATGAAGACCCTCGAGTCCGGCCGCGTGGGCATGGCCGCCTTCGGGGTGGGGATCGCCCAGGCGGCGCTGGACGCGTCCCTGAAGTACGCCCGCGAGCGCACGGCCTTCGGCAAGCCGATCATCAAGTTCCAGCCGATCCACTTCAAGCTGGCGGACATGCACGTGGCCATCGAGGGGGCGCGCCTGCTGGCCTATCGGGCCGCTTGGGCCGCGGAGAAGGGGGTGGCGACGCAGAGCCTCTTCAGCGCCGCCAAGCTCTTCGCGACCGAAGCAGCGGTACGCTGTACGGACATGGCCATCCAAATCCACGGCGGATACGGCTACATGGCGGAGTACCCCGTCGAGCGGTACTACCGCGACGCGCGCTTGGGCCCCATCGGAGAGGGCACGAGCGAGATCCAGCGCTCGTTGATCGCCAAGGAGACGATCGCGGAGCTCGCCGGGTGACGGAGGGCGCGATCCAGGCCGTCGTTCTGGACCTCGACGACACGCTGTTCGATACGAGCGGGACGCTCATCGGTCCCGCCAACCGCGAGGCGGCCGCGGCCATGATCGGGGCCGGGCTGCCGGGCACGATCGAGAGCGTGGCCCAGCGCCGCATGGCCCTGAGTCGCGCCCACCCCGGGGACGACCCGGACGAGCTGACCGTCCGCTCCTTCGGCCTGGACGGGCGCGACGACGTGGCCGCGGCGGGGCGGGAGGCCTTCTACAGCCGCACCGTGCGCAGCATCGAGCCGTTCCCGGAGACGCTGGGCGTGCTGGAGGCGCTGACGGCCGCCGTGGACCTCTGCCTCCTGACGACCGGCGCCCCGCCCACCCAGCAGCGCAAGGTGGAGCTCCTGGGCATCGAGGACTTCTTCGCCGAGATCGTGCTCGTGGACATCGCGACCGAGAACAAGCTCGCCGCCCTCGCCGCCCTCCAGGCGCGGCGCGGGTGGCAGGCCGCCGGGGTGGTGGTCGTGGGCGACCGGATCGACCGCGAGATCGAGGCCGGTCGCAGGCTCGGGATGTGGACCGTGCGGATGGCTCACGGCGAGGGTCGCCACATGGCGCCGACCGGGCCCGAGCAGCAGGCGCACTACACGATCGACCGCCTCGACGGGCTCCCCCACGTCCTCGAAGACATCGTCGCCACCGGCGATTCCCCGGCGCAGGCCGTCGGCGAGGTCGACGCGCTTTGACAGGAGATCGCCCGGGGCCGTTGACAGGGGAGAAGACCTCCCTACAATCCCCCGCACTCCGCGGGACTAGCTCAGTGGTAGAGCATCGCCTTGCCAAGGCGAGGGTCGCCGGTTCAAATCCGGTGTCCCGCTCCAATCAGACTCAAGAACCCCGGCCTCTCGGCCGGGGTTTTCTGCTTGGCGATCCGGTGCTCCTCGTGGGGGTGGGGCTCCTGTTCGCGTGGTGCGTCGGGGGGGCCGCGCCGTCGGTCTTCTGGGAGGACTCGGGGAACCTCGTCGCGTCGGCGTGGCTGCTCGGCGTCCCGCACGCGCCCGGGGAGCCCGGCTGGCTGATCCCCGCTCGGCTCCTCATGTGGCTGCCGGTGGGCGACCTCGCCTTCCGCGCCAACCTCTTCTCTTCCGCCGCCCTCGCCGCGATCGCGGTCCCCCTGTGGTGGATGCTGCGGGCGTCCGTGCCCCGGCCCCGCGCCGCCGTCGTGCTGTTCGTCGTGCTCGCAGGGTTGATCGGGTACCACGCTCGCCTCCAGGCCGTCCGCGCCGAGGTGTACGCCCTGACCGCGGCCCTGCTCGTCCTCTCCCTCGCCGCCGCGGTGGTGCTCGAGGGCCGTCGGGCGACGGTGGGGGCGGCGGCCGGGCTGGGCCTCGCCGCGACGGTGCACCCCCTCCTCGCAGCGGCCGCGATCCCCGGTGTCGCCGGGGCGCGATGGGCACGTTCTCCGATCCGACGGGCGGACGTGGCGCTCGGCCTGGCCGTCGGCGTCCTCCCGGCCGCGCTCTATGCCGCCCTGCCGGTGCGCGCCTCCGTGGTCCCCTGGCGGAGCTGGGGCATCCCGACGACCCCCGGGGCGCTGCTGGACGTGCTGCTGGCCCGCAACTTCGTGCAGAACTTCGGGGGCGAGGCGGCGGATCCGTGGACCAACCTCGGCACCCTGCTGGAGCTGTACCGCCGCGCCGGGCTCCCGTTCCTCCTGGCCCTCGCGGCGTTCGCGCTGCTCTGGAGGGGACGTCGCCCCGTCCGGGCGCTCCTCGTGGCCGCGCCGCTGTGGATCGCGGGGAACCTGGCCACCCAGGCCACCCAGAACGTCGTCTACGCCGACAACCCGGACGTCGCGGGCTACCTCCTGCCGGGCTGGTTGGTGCTCGTGCCCCTCGCCGCCGTGGGTCTGCAGGCCGCATGGAGCGAGGACGTCCGCGCTTCGCTGCGGCTGCCTGCGCGGGTGACGACCGCGGGGCTGGCGGTGCTGCTCGTCGGCCTCCAGCTGCTCGACGGCGCCGACGCCGACCGTCGCGACGACCACCTCCCCGCCCGCTACTCCTCGACGCTCGGGTACGGCCTCCCGCCGGGCTCGATGTTGATGACGTCGGGGAACAACACGGCCTTCGTGTGGACGTACCTCGAGGGCGTGGAGCGCCGCGCGCCCGACGTCCTCGTGATGCACCGCGTGCTCCTGGGCCACCCCCACGACCGCCTCCGGCTGGAGCGCGAGACCGGCGGGTTCGAGGCGGCCACCGGCCTGCCGTGGGTCGAGGAGCTGCGCTCGCGACCGCTGAGCCGGCGCTCCGGGGTGTCGCGCCCGTTCTTCCTGGAGCTGCGCGAAGGAGACCTGGACGACCTGGCGGGGACCGAGCGTCACGGCCTGGCGGTGCGCGCGGACGGGGTCATCCCCGGCGGATCGGTGGATGTCGCGGCCGCGGCGACCCTCCGAGAGATGGGAGAGCGCCCCCTGACTCGCGACCCCACCGCCCGGCTGGTGCGGACCCGGTTCAAGGCGATCCGCGCTGCCGAGACCCGAGCCCGCGCGGGAGGCGCCCCTTGAACCGCGCCCCCTGGATCGTGGGCGGAGCGTCCTTCGCCCTGTGCATCTTCCTGGCCGCGCCGGGGACCACGTGGCACGACGGTGGCGAGCTGGGCCTCGCGGCAGCGACGCTGGGGGTCGCGCATCCCCCCGGCGAGCCCGCCTACCTGGTGCTCGCGGCCCTCGCGGCCTTGATCCCGGTGGGCGCCGTCTGCTTCCGCCTCACGCTGCTGAGCGCCGCCACCGTGGCCGGCTCGGCGGCCCTGATGGTGGTCCTCGGACGTCGGCTGGCGGCGGCGACGGGGGCCTCCGAGGCTTCGTCGCGGATCGCCGGGATCGCAGCAGGGACCCTGGTCGCGGTGTCGCCCCTGACGGTGCTCCAGGGCGTGCGACCCGAGCTCTACGGCCTCACGCTGCTGGGTGGGCTCTTGGGCGTCCTGGGGCTCGCGATCGGGGGACGTCGGGGCGTCGCGCTGGCGGTCCTGCCCCTGGCGGTGATCGGCGCGGTGCACCACGCGATGTTGGTCGCCGCCCTGCCGGGCCTCGCCGTCGCGGCGCTCCTCCGGGGCCGCCGGGCCTTCGTCGCGGGGCTGGCGACGGCCGCGGCGTTCCTGCTGCCGGCTCTGGGCCAGTTCGCCTGGCTCCCGCTGCGCTCCTTCGCGAACACGCCCCTCGACTTCGGCGCCCCGCGCACGCTCGGTCGCGTCCTCTGGTCGATCACCGGCGCGGGCTACGCGCGGTCGTTCCAGGGGATGGACGCCGACCTCCTCCTCCGGAACCTGCGCGGCCACCTCGACCTCTTCGTCCACGGGTTCGGGCTCGTCGCCCTCCTCCTCGCGGGCCTCGGGGTCGCGTGCCTCGCCGCCCGCCGCTCGGCCCGCCCGGTGCTCGGAGCGGGCCTGCTCGTCGGCGTGTCGGGCATCGCGCCCACGGCCCTGCAGGGCCTGTTCGTCACCGACAACCCGGACGCTGCGGGCTACCTGCTGGGGGTGGTCGCGGTGGTGGCGGCCGCCGCGTGCGTCGGGATCGCGGTGGTGATCGACCGCGCGCGACCCGCGGCGGGGACCCTCACCGTGACGGTCCTCGGCGTCGGCCTGGTGGCGTCGGCCGCGCTCCAGCCGGCGGCCGCGACCCTCCGCGACGTCGACTTCTCCCGCCTCGACGGGCCCTCGCGCCTCGGCAACGCGGTCCTCGACGTCGCCCCCTCGGGCTCGCTCGTGCTCCTGGGGGGCGACTCGTGGGCCTTCCCCGCGCTGTTCGCGAGGTACCGCGAGGGTCGGCGGGCGGACGTGCACGTACATCCCTTGCACATGCTCGACCCCGAGGCGATCGTCCCGCTCGCAGAGCGTGGTGTCGTGCCGCGCGAGATCGATGCCCGCGTGTTGCAGGCCGCCGGTGCGGTGCGGAGCGGGGGGTGCTGTGTCCCTGAGACCCTGGTGGCCGGGATCGTCGCTGCCGGCACGCCGGTCCTCGTGAACGACACGTTCCTCCCCCCCTCCCTCTCGTCCGGGCTGCGACCCCACGGCCTGCTGTATCGCATCGAGCCGGGGGCGCCCGCCGGACTGTCACCCGCCGAGGTCGACGCGGCCGCGAAGGCGGAGGATCGGCTCGAGGCGAACCTGCTTCGCCGGCTCCCCGTCGGAGGCCACCGGGACGTCGTCCTCGAGGGGGTGATCGGGCGGCGATACTCGGCGCGCGCGGGGTTCTTCCGAAGCCGCGGCGAGGGCGCGCTCGCGCTCGCCACCCTGCGTCGCGGGTCGGCGGCGGCGGCGGATCCGTGGGCGATGGTGCACCTGGATCGGCACCGCATGGAGGAGGGACGAGCGCCCGTGGCTCCGGCGGACGGGTCGGGTCGACTGCCCCTCGGACCATGGCTCGAAGCGGCCGACGTCGAGGCGGGTCTCACCGAGTGGATCGAGGGGGCGGGAGGGGCCGGAGGCGTGGCCGACCTCCTCGCGCTGCGGGGTACGATCCGCCTCGTGACGGACGATCCATCAGGCGCCCGCGAGGACGTCGAGGCGGTGCTCTCGACGCATCCGAGCCACCCGAGCGCGCTCCTCGCGGCGGAGCGCCTGCGCACCCTCGGGGTGCTGGTCGACGTGTCCCCGGGGACACCCCCGTGAGCGACGAGAAGCCCCCCTTCGGAGGGTTCGGCGGCCTCGACTTCGGCGCCGACTCGGACGTCCCGAAAGGGTCGACGGGGTCGATGTTGCCGGATCTCGACCGGGAGAGCGCCCTCGAGCTGCGCGAGACCGAGGCGCTGGAGCGGATGGCGAGCCGCCGGAACGCCGACGTCCGGGGGCAGCTCCGCGAGGGCCGTGCCCGTCGCTTCGACCGCCTGCGCCGGGACCCCGGTCGGGAGATCGCGCTCGTCGTCCTCCTGGTGGCCGCCCTCGCCACCGTGGGCGTGTTCGGGGCCAGCCTCAAGCAGCAGCGCTTCGAGCTCCTCGGGCAGTCCGCCGACGGGACGTTCTGGATGGAGTCGGCCCAGCGCTTTCGGTACATGCGCATGGTGGCGCAGGGGGAGGAGATCCCCGCCGTCGACGCCCGGATGCAGGCCCCGGACGGCTACCCCACCCGGTCGGACACGATCCTTCAGGAGGAGCTGTACGGCCGGCTGATTCGCGCGGCGCGCGCCAGGGCCGAGGAGACCGGCGCCACCGCCCCCTCTCCCGCGGCGAGCGCCCGCGCGATCTCGCGGTGGGTCTCCGCGTCGTCCGTCTTCCCCATGGCGCTCCTGGTGCTCGGGCTGACCCGCAGGCGAGACGCCGCGCTGGTCGGGGCCGCCGCCTTCCTCTTCGCCCTCCCCGTGGCCGAGCGGGGCACCGGCGCGGCGCTGTTTCGAGAGGACATCGCCGTCCCCGCGCTCCTGTGGCACCTGGCCTTCCTGGGGATGTGGACGCGGAGGCCGCGCCACGTGCGCGGGGATGCTCCGACCCCGCACAACGCCCCGGCCGCCCTGGCGTCGGGCGTGGCCCTCGCCGTCGCGCTCCTGCTGTGGAAGGTCGTGGCGTTCCACCTCCTGCTGTTGGCCGGGTTCTTCGCGACCGCGTTCCTGCTCCGTCGGGATCGCCCCGCGCGCCTCGCCACGGGGTGGGCGCTCCTGATGCTCCCGGCCGTGGCCGCGTGCTTCCTCCCGCTGCACCTCCGACACGACGGCTTCCTCACGTCCACCGCGATGCTCGCCTCCTACGGACTCCTCTTCGCCTTCGCGGGCGCGGCCCTCACGAAGAAGGCCCCCGTGGCCTGGCTCGTCGCGGGCGCGGGCGTCTTCGCGGCAGCTCGGTTCGCGCTCCCGCGGGAGGCGGGGCTCGACCACGCCTGGGAGACGATCATCGCGAAGCTGCGGTACCTCGACCGCAAGCCCGACGACCCGAGCCTCCTGTCCTTCCACGCGCGTCACTACTGGACCGGCAACTACTTCAGCCCGACGCTGCTTCGGCTCGCTCGCGACTGGCCCTTCCTCGCCGCCGCGGCGCTGCCCGGGCTCGTCTTCGCCGTGCGGTGGTGGCCGGCCAAGGGCGGCGAGGGGGCCGGCCGGGAGCCGGACAGGCCTCCGCCGACCCGCCTCCTCGAGGGCGACGGCCCCGCGGTCCCGCTCCGGCCGGCGGCGTCGCACTTCGTGATCTGGCTGGTCGTCGCCTTGGGCGGCTCGTACCTCCTCTTCTCGAAGCTCCAGCTGTTCGCGGCGATCGCCGCCGCCGCCCTGGTGGGCCTCGGCTTCGCCGCCGTGCGCAGGCTCCGGCGGCCGCTGCGGGCGGCGATCGTGGGGCTGATTCTGGTCGGCGTCGCCCACTCTTGGGGGGCCGTCCCCGGAGCCGACGTGCTCCTCCCCCCGCCCCCGGCGAGCAGCCCGACGGTGGTCTTCCCGCCCGCGTCCATGAACCGGATGGCGACGTTCGTGGAGGAGCACACGGGCCCCGACGATCCGATCCTCGCCTCCTTCGTCGTCTCGCCCTTCCTGCTCACCTACCTCGATCGCCCGACCGTCCTGCACTGCTTCTTCGAGGGCGACCTCCTGGGCCGCCTCGAGGAGGTCGTCACCGCTCGCTTCGGGTCCGAGGAGGAGCTCGCCGACGTGGCCCGGAAATACGGCGCCGTGTACTACCTGCACGAGGCCCACCACAGCCTCCGCACGGACGCCCGCATGTCCCAGCGGTACATCGCGGACCGGATCGACTGGCCCGCCGACGCGGTCGTCATGAAGATGTCCTTCGCGCCCGAGTCCCTCAGGCACTTCGAGCTGGTGGCCGAGGACGGGTTCTTCCGCCTGTTCCGGGTGCGCGACGAGCCCGGCCGGGCCCGGCGAACGGAGACCCCCACGCCGCTGTGGAACCGCCGGCTCTTCACGCACCTCTTCGGCGACCCCCTGAAGGGATCCACGCCCCGGGACGACGGCCTGCGGCCCGTGCACCTGCTCCACATCGAGCAGCAGGCCGAGGACTTCCTGGAGCGATCGCGCCGGGGCGGGTTCCCCCAGCGGGAGTGGGCGCTGCAGAAGGCGGCGGAGGTGGCCCCGTACCGCCCGGAGCCGCACCTCGGGCTGGCGAAGCTCTACGGCGAGATGGGGCGGCACGATCGCGCCGAAAAGCACCGCCGTCGGGCGGGCGCCCTGCGCGCCGCGCTGTACGGACACGGGAGCCTCCCCGCGGACGCGGTGCCGCCCCCGGTGAGTCTCGGCGAATAGAGCGCGCGGCCTCCTTGCGAGCCGGTTTCGGGATCTGCTAGGCCCCGCCCTCCGCCCCACCTCGCAGCCTCGGACCGCCTCATGAAGCTCTTCATCGACACCGCCAACCTCGACGAGATCCGCGAGGCCGCGTCCTGGGGGATCCTCGACGGCTGCACCACCAACCCTTCGCTCATCGCGAAGGAGGGTCGCGACTTCGTGGAGACGGTCCACGAGATCTGCGAGATCGTGCAGGGCCCCGTGTCGGCCGAGGTGGTGGCGCAGGACGCCGAGGGCATGCTCGAGGAGGCCCGCCTGCTCCGGCAGGTCCACGAGCACGTGGTGATCAAGGTCCCCATGAGCCACGAGGGCCTGAAGGCCACGAAGGTGCTCGCGGACGAGGGTACGCCCGTCAACGTTACGCTGATCTTCAGCGCGGCCCAGGCCGTGCTCGCGGCGAAGGCCGGGGCGGCGTACGTGAGCCCCTTCATCGGGCGCATCGACGACACCGGTCACGACGGCATCGCGACCCTCGCCGACATCATCGGCGTGTTCGACAACTACTTCTTCAGCACGGAGGTCCTCGCCGCCTCCATCCGGCACCACAAGCACGTGCTCGAGTCGCTCCGGCTCGGCTCGCACGTCGCCACCATGCCCTACAAGGTCCTCAAGGGGATGGTGAAGCACCCCCTCACGGACAGCGGCAACCAGCGCTTCCTCGACGACTGGGCGAGCGTGCCCGGGGACGGCATCGTGGCCACCGTCGAGCGATTCCTTTCCAAGCGCGGCTGACGCCGGCATCCTGCGCCGCCTGAATGACCCCTCATTCAGTGCATGGAGGAGAGCCCGGCGCCATGTCCACGCGCAAGACCGACAAGCGTCGACAGATCCTGGACGCCGCCGTCGAGGTGTTCGCGGCCACCGGCTTCCACAAGTCCCGCGTCTCCGACATCGCCCGGGAGGCGGGCGTCGCCGACGGCACGATCTACCTCTACTTCAAGTCCAAGGACGACGTCCTGATCTCCATCTTCGAGGAGGCGATGGGCGAGATGATCGAGCGCGCCGAGGCGGCCATCGCCGACCTCGAGGATCCGCTCGCGAAGCTAAGCCGCCTCGCCGTGCACCACATGGAGAACGTGGAAGAGAACAAGACGCTCGCGAAGGTGCTGCAGGTGGAGCTGCGGCTCTCCAACACCTTCATGAAGGAGTACCAGCCGAAGCGTCTGCGGCAGTACATGGACATCATCGGTCGCATCATCGAAGACGGTCGGGAGCGCAGCCTCATCCGCGCCGACGTCGATCCGCGCATCGTGCGTCGCGCCATCTTCGGGGCGCTCGACGAGATCGCCATGCAGTGGATGCTCACCCCCAACCCCACCTATTCCCTGACGGAGTCGGCGGCCGCTGTGGCCGACGTGTTCGTCCGCGGGATTCGAGCGTAGACCCGAGGCGGCCCGAGCCGCCCAACCCAAGGAGACACCGTGAACATCGGCGTACTGCTCAAGCAGGTCCCCGACACCGAGACGAAGGTCCGCATCAACGGCGACGCGTCCGGCATCGAAGAGGGCGACATCAAGTGGATCGTGAACCCCTACGACGAGTTCGCCGTCGAGGAGGCGCTCAAGTTGAACGCCGCCCTCGGTGAGGGCGAGGTCGTCATCTTCTCCCTCGGTCGCCCGAAGACGGTGGAGGCGGCCCGCACCGCCCTCGCCATGGGCGCTCACCGAGCGGTGATCCTCGACGACGACGGGTACCTGGGCAGCGACGCGTACGGCGCGGCCAGCGCCCTCGCCAAGGCGATCGAGGGCGAGGACATCGGCCTCGTGTTCGCGGGCAAGGTCGCCATCGACGACCAGAACTTCCAGGCGCCGCAGATCGTCGCCGCGAAGCTCGAGTGGCCCCACGTGACCAACGTCAACGCGTTCGATCACGAGGGCGACACCGCGCTCGTGAAGCGCGACGTGGGCGGCGGCACCGCCGAGCAGGTCCGCGTGGCCCTCCCCGCCGTCCTCACCTGCGACAAGGGCCTCAACACCCCCCGGTACGCGTCGCTGCCGGGGATCATGAAGGCCAAGCGCAAGCCGGTGAAGAACCTCTCCCCGTCCGACCTGGGCGTCGAGGACGACGTCGGCGCCGACAACGCCAAGGTCGTCCTGAGCGACTACACCATGCCCCCCGCGCGCCCCGCGGGCCGCATCCTCGAAGGCGAACTCGCCGACCAGATCAAGGAGCTCGTCGGGCTGCTCCGCACGGAAGCGAAGGTGATTTGAGATGAGCGACATCCTCGTTTTTTGTGAGACCGCGGGCGGCGAGGCGAAGAGCTCGGCGCGCGAACTCCTGGGCAAGGCCAAGGAGCTGGCCGACGGCGGCGACGTGACCGCCGTCCTGCTCGGCGCGGACGTGTCCGGCGACGGGCTGGGGGACTGGGGCGCCGACAAGGTCGTCACCGTCTCCCACGACGCCCTGGCCTCCTACGTGCCCGGCGCCTACGCCGCGGCCCTCTCCCAGGTGGTCGAGGACGCGAGCCCCGACGTGGTCCTCGGCTCCGCTTCGGGCCTGGGCAAGGATCTCCTGCCCCGGGCCGCCGCGCTCCTCGAGACCGGCGTCGGCGCCGACGTGGTCGACCTCCGGGAGGGCGACGACGGCATCGAAGGCGTGCGTCCGCTCTACGCGGGCAAGTGCCTCGCAACCGTCCAGGTCACGAGCGAGCCCAGGTTCTTCTCGGTGCGCCCCAACTCGTTCAACATCGAGGACATCGAGGCGGGCGACGGCGACGTGGAGGAGTTCGAGGCCGATCTGGAAGACGACTACGGCTACGAGGTCGTGGAGGTCACGAAGACCGGCGGCGACAAGCCGGATCTCACCGAGGCCGACCGCATCATCTCCGGGGGGCGCTCCCTGAAGTCGGCGGAGAATTTCAAGATCTTCGACGAGATCAGCGATCTCCTCGGGGCCGCCGTAGGCGCCTCCCGGGCGGCTGTGGACGCGGACTACTGCCCCCACTCCATGCAGGTGGGGCAGACCGGCAAGACGGTGAACCCGTCGCTGTACATCGCCTGCGGCATCAGCGGCGCGATCCAGCACCTCGCCGGGATGCGCACCAGTCGGGTGATCGTCGCGATCAACAAGGACCCCGACGCCCCGATCTTCCAGCACTCCACGTATGGCATCGTCGCGGACCTCTTCGAGGCCGTCCCGATGCTCACGGAAGAGCTGAAGGGCTTCCTCGCCGACTGACGAAGCGGAGGCACGTATGTCCCAAGACACTTCCGGCTTCGAGCCCTACGAACACGGGGCCCTCGAGCAGGACGACGACTACGTCCTCCAGAAGCAACAGCAGCTGCGGACCCGCATCGCCGCCGCCCTGATCCTGGCGGTTCTGGGCGGCGGCGGCTGGTTCTTCTCTCGGTTCTCCGCCCAGAAGGCGGCCGACGAGCTGCGACTCTCGGCCGAGAGCAAGCTCCTCCGCGGGGACTTCCAGTCGCTCAACGCGGCGGCCAAGGAGGTCCTGGAGGCCATCGCCGAGGACGAGCGGGCGCCCGCCGAGTTCCTCGTCCTCGACGCCCAGGCCGAGCTGCTCCTCTACTCCCTGTACACGGATCAGCACAGCCAACTCGCGCACGCCCGCGAGCTGATCGACACGGCCGAGACCCGCGATCCCGGGGCCGCGCGCACGAAGCTGGGGAAGGCCCTGGCCGAGGCGATCGCGGGCTCCCCGGACGAGGCGCTCGCCATGGCGGCGGACGGGTTCGAAGGCCTCGAGCCCGCGTGGGCCCGGCTCGTGAGCGCCGAGGCCGAGCACCGCAAGGGCCGGTTCGTCGAGGCGGCGCGAGCGCTGGACGGGTGCAACGCCCCCCTGTGCATGGCGTGGGGCGCCCGCTCGGCGTGGCTCGCCGGCGACGTGGATCGCGCCGCCGACGGAGCCGCTCGGCTCGAGACGGCCGCCCCGGGGCACGAGGTCGCGCGCGCGGTCGGGGGCCTCGCCGCCGCCCGCAAGACCGCCGACGCGGAGTCGGAGTCGGCCCTGGGAGCCCTCCTGGAGCAGGGCGAGCCGCTGCCGAGCCCCCTCGCGGCGCTGGTCAGCGTCGACCTCGCGCGCCTCCTCAGCCGCACCTCGGGTCCGAAGCGGGCCGAAGAGTTCCTGACGGCCGCCCTCACCGCGGACGAGGCCTCCCCGATCCTCGCCGCCGAGTTCGCCCGCATGCGACGGTTCCAGGGGAGCTTCGGGGCCGCCAAGATCCGCGCCGACAAGGCGCTGCGCAGCCGCTCCGCGGAGCCGACCCTGCTCGGCGAGATGGCCGCCTCGTCCTTCTTCAACGACGACTCCGCCTTCATCCGCGATCGCGTCTCGCGCGTGCCGAAGGGCGCCGAGGAGAGCGACGGAGTCAAGCGGGCCCTGGCGTTCGCGGACCTGGTCGACGGGGTGGCGGGCAATGCGCTGCCCGCCTTCCTCTCCACGAGGCACCTCGCGGCCCCCGGAGAGACCGATCTCTGGCTCGCCTGGACGCACCTGAAGCTGCGCGATTTCGAGGCCTCGGCGAAGGCCGCGGCGGCCGCCCGCGAGCAGTTCGTCGCGGCCATGGGGGAGGGCACTCCGGAGGTCGCCTCGGCCGCCCTCATCGAGGCGCAGGCCCTCATTCGCGGGGAGATCGTGGGGGGGGCTGAGACCGCCCAGGAGCTCCTCGACTCCCACTACTCGGACGCGGGGATCACCCCCTGGACGGCGTGGCTCTACGGACAGGTCCACGAGGCCCGGGACAACCCCCGCGGAGCGAAGGACGCGTACCTGTTGGCTTGTCACAATGGGCAGGATTTCGCCCTGTCCTGCTACGACCTCGCCCGGATATACGACGTTCTGTCGATGGACGCGCTGGCGCGCCGCACCCAGAAAGAGGCGCGTCGGCACTACCTGCGGACGGCCCCGAAGGGGCGGCACGCAGGAGAGGTTCGGGCCGCGCTCAAGGACTGAGCGGGATCCGTGACGAGAAGCTGACAAGCCGTTTGCTTGGCGGGCCATGGGCTCTCTGATAGAGTCCGCCGGTCTTGTCCGGGGGACGACACCTAAGTCATTGAAATTCCGTCGCTTTCTTAATCTGCGACGGCCAAACTAGAGAGAGAAAGAGGAGTTGACATGACCATCACGAAGCACTGGCTGCCCGCCCTGCTGCTCGGCACGTCCGTGGCCTTCATGGGCTGCCCGAGCGCCGATCCCGGCACCGACGACGACGACGCCGCGACCGACGACGACGACGTGAGCGACGACGACGACGCCCAGGGCGACGACGACGACGCTCAGGGGTTCGACGCGGACGGCCTCACGTTCAACTTCGCCCTGACCTCCACGCTGACCGACGTCGGCGACGACGACGACTCCGCCGGTGGCGAGCGCGGCACCTCGTACCAGATCGAGACCGAGTTCATCATCAGCTACTGGGTCGACATCATGAACGGCATCCGCAACTGCGATCAGCACGTGACCGTCACGGGCGAGGCGTGGTTCGAGTACGGGATCGTCGACACCCTGGGCGACCAGGGCAGCTGCGAGAACTGCACCGGGTTCATCGAGTACGACCCCACCACGGTCACCGACACGTCCAACCCGGACCTCGATCCCGACCACTGCAACCCGGCCGACCTCCAGGCCGTGGGCGCCGACTACGCCGCCCGCATGCTCAGCCCGGCCGACCCGAACGCCACCCCGGTGCTCTACGGTGACTTTCTCACCACGGCCACCTGGGACTACACCACGCACGATCTTCTCGGCGTCGACATCACCGTCAGCACCGAGGCCGATCGCACCGCCGCCGGCAGCGCCGCGGAGTGGGCGCAGTACAGCCTGACCTACAGCCACACCGGCTTCACGAACGCCCACCCGCAGAGCCTCGCGGGCGGCGCCGGCCTCGACGCCATCACCCGTCCGCCGCACCCCGGCTCGACGTACCTGGGCTCCTGGGAGATCTTCCTGAACCCGAAGAACAACCAGCACGACTGGGCCAACGAGCAGGACATGGTCGGCGACTACGGTGGAAGCGCCAACTACATCCTGACCCTCGGTACGGGCGGCTGAGCCGACCCCCGAGCGTTCACGCTTGAAATCGGGCGAGGCCTTCGGGTCTCGCCCTTTTTCGTTCTGGGCCCCGCCGCTACTCGGTGGGGGTCCCCTCGGGCGGGGGCGCGTCGGCCTGCCCCGCGTCTTCGCTCTCGGGCGGGGCCTCGGGGTCGACCGGGTTCAGGATCGCGCGGGCGAAGAAGAGCGCGGGCAGCAGGAGGGCCAGAAGGGCCCAGGACGTCCCCACGGCGGCGCGGATGCGGGGCTGGGCCGCGGCCGGATCGTCGCCGCCCAGGACCTTCTCCCAGAAGCGGCGGACCGCTCCGCCGCCCACGCGCGCTCCCCGGGCCGCGAGATCGGCGCGGGCAGAGTCGTCGAGCCCGCCCGCGTCCCGGAAGTCGGCGCCTTCGACGGCCGCCGAGCTGAAGTCGGCCCCCCCGCACCAGGCGCCCGAGAACAGGCAGCTGCGCAGGTCCGCTCCGGCGAAGTCGATGCCCTGCAGGACCGCGCCCCCGAAGTCCACGCCGCTCAGGCGGGCGCCGGTGAACCGGACCCCGGTCAGGTGCGCCCGCGTGAAGTCGCAAAGGACGAGCGTGGCGCCTTCGAAGTCGACGTCGGTGAGGCGCGCCTCGCGGAGGGAGACGACGCTCCAGCGGCTCCCGAGCGCGACGACCGCGGCGATGTCCGCCCGCTCCAGGTCCACGACGTCCCAGGTGGAGCCCTCCGCCTGCCAGTCCCTCAGGGCCGCGCCCCGGAGGTGGGTTCGGGAGCAGGTCCCGTCCGCGAACCGCGCGCCGGAGATCGTGGCGCGGGCGAGCGCGCAGTCGGCGATCGTGGCGCCCCTCGCGTCGAGGTCCGAGGCGGCGGTCCCCTCGGCCGCGACGCCCCGGTTGTCTCCGTCGGCCAGGGCGGTGCCTCCGCCGCGTCCGGCGCTCCGCAGGGCCCGCGTCAACGCGATCGCGCCGCGCTCCGAGTAGAGGAACGGGGCGTGGCGACGGAGGGAGGAGAAGAGCGCGCGCATCAGTCGTCCACCGCCGCCAGCTCCTGCCGTCCGGTGAAGGTGAAGCCTCGCACGCGGAGGGCGGGGCAGAGGTGGACTTCGTCGTCGAGCCACCAGCCGGGGATCGCCTCGAGCTCGCTCGCCACGCCGTCCACCCGCTGGAACGCCTCGAGGATCGGCTCGGTCCACCGCAGGTTGTGCGCTGCGCCCACCAGGCGCCCGTCCTCGATGCGGAAGGCCCCGTCTCGGGTCAGCCCCGTCATCAGGGCGCGCCTGGGATCGAGCATCCCGTTGACGTAGTGGAAGCGGGTGAGGAACAGGCCCCGCTCCACGCCCGCGATCAGCGCCGCCTCCGAGGAGTCGCCGGGGGCGACCCGAAGCCGTCGGGGTTGCCCGCCGGGGTCCGGGGTCATTCCCCCGATCTTCGAGCTGCCGGTGGACGCGCAGCCTCCGCCGGCCTTCGCCGCGGACCAGCGCGAGTGGACCGGGGTGCCCGCGATGCCCGCCTCGATGAGCCCGACGCGGCGGCAGGTGACTCCGTCGTCGTCGAAGGGGAGCAGGGCGGCGTCGGGCGCGTCCGCGCGGGGGTCCTCGGCGATCGAGATCGCCTCGCCCGTGATGCGCGTGCCCTCGCGGTCGGCGAGGAACCCGGTGCCCTGGAGGTGGGCGCGGCTGTTGAAGCCCGTCATCGCCATCCAGTCGAGCAGCTCGGCGACCGCGTGAGCCGAGAGCACGACGTCGATGGGGCCCGGGTCAAGCGGCGTCGGGCCCACGGCGAGACGGCAGCGCTCGAGGGCCGTCGCGGCCACGCGGGCGGGATCGATGCGGTCCAGGCGGCCCGTGTTCACGCCCGCGAACGAAGACGCGTCGCCTCCCCCGTCGGCCTTGAGGGCCCACACCTTGAGCCCCGCCCGGGTCGACCGGAAGTAACGCTCGAGGCCGCCGCTGTCCACGACCGCTCGCTCCACGCCGCCCGTCGACCACGCCCCGGCGAGGCGGATGCCTTCGGTCTCCGCCTGCGCGAAGGTGCGGGCCAGGAACGGGGCCTTCTCGGCGGGCCCGGCGGCGGCCGTGGCGTCGTCCCAGCCTTCGTCGGTCGCGGCCCGATCGAAGGCGGTGGCGTCCCCGTCGTGGGCCGGCGCCTCGCCCGGCAGCGGGTAGCCGTCGGGCGCCGGGGGCAGGGCCTCGGCCGACGCCCAGGCCCGGGCGATGGCGCGCTGCACCCCGGTCCGCGAGATGTCGTTGATGGTGGCTTCCCCGACCCGACGATCGCGGAACACCCGCACGGTCACCAGGTGGTTTCGGAGCGCCTGCGGCTGGTGGACCCGCGACTCCGCGAATCGGCACACGTCCACGTCGTACGCCTTCACGGTGGCGATCGTCGGGCCGGGCGCGTCCGCGAGGGCGGCGCGAACCTCCGAGAGGATTCGGTCGGGGCCGAGCAACGACATCAGACGAGCGGCTGCATCCGCACGCCCCGGAAGCGCGCCGCGGAGACGCCGTGCCCCACGTGCATGATCTGCATGGGGTCGCCCTTGCCGCAGAAGAGGATCCCCCACAGTCGCCAGGCGTCGGCGTCCGCGACCCCGTCGCAGGCCCGCCAGAACGTGGGCGTGATGCCCGTGTAGCCGGGATCGCGCACGAGGTCGCCGGTCAGGCGCCCGTCCTTGATGACGTACCCGGCCTCGCAGCCGAAGTGGAAGTTGAGGCGCAGGTCGTCGATGGACCAGGACCGGTTCGTGTCCACGTAGATGCCGTCCTGGACGCCGCCGATCAGCTCGTCGAACGACTCCTCCCCCGGCTCCAGGTTCACGTTGACCATCCGCACCAGCGGCGGCCGCTCCCAGGAGTCGGCGCGCATGGCGCCGGAGCTGCGCCCCAGGCCCGCCTCGGCGGCGTACTCGCGACCCGAGAGGTAGCCCTTGAAGACCCCGCGATCCACCAGCACGGTGCGACGCGCGGGGACCCCCTCGTCGTCGTAGGCGAGGCTCCCCATGCCGCCGGGGACGAGGGAGTCGGCGACCAGGGTCACGTGCTCGCTGCCGTAGCGGAACCCGCTCTCCAGCAATCGGGGTTGGGCGAAGGAGCCGCCCGCGAGGCTGATCTCGGTGCCCAGCACCCGGTCGAGCTCGAGGGGATGGCCCACCGACTCGTGCACCTGCAGCGCGAGCTGGGTGCCGCCGATCACGAGGTCCTTGGGGCCCGACGGGCAGACCGGCGCCGAGAGCAGGGCCACGGCCTCGTCCCGGACGCGCGGGGCCTCCCCCTTCAGGTCGAGCGTCTCGATGAACTCCCAGCCGGCGCGACGGTTGTCGCCCTCCCACTCCTTCGGCGCCGACCGACGCTGCACCAGGGCGCCGCGCTTCGCCGTGGCCGCGATCCCGCCGCCCGAGAGCACCTCCTGCTGGGTCACCAACGCGCCCTCGGTGCTGCCGAACACCTTCTCGATGCGGCGAAACGACAGGCTGCCGCGCGCGAGGGTGATCTCGGGGTGCTCCCGCACCACCTCGGCGGCCTCGAACAGGACCTTCAGCTTGCGATCCAGGGGCACCGCGAACGGGTCGATGAGGTAGGCGGCGGGCACGTGGGCGCGGTGGGCCTCCTCCTCCGTCAGCCGGACGGGCCTCGTGGCCGCGATCGCGTAGGACTTCGCGGCCTCCACGGCGCGGTCGGCGGCCGCGATCCAGTCGTCGATCGACTCCCCGGGGCACCCGGCGAAGCCCCAGCCGTCGCCGATGAGGACGCGCACGCCCACCCCTGCGTCCTCCAGATCGGAGATGCCGTCGGCCTGCTGATCGGACGTGTGGATCGACTGGTTGCGGGTGGCCATGGCGCGCACTTCGCCGTATCGGAGCCCCCTGCGTCGGAGGTGTTCCACCACCTCCTCCACGGCCGAGGCGTCGCGGGGGGCGGGGCGATCGGAGAGCGAGGAGACCGTGCCGGGGCGTGCCCGTGCGGGGTGGGGCAGCGCGGGGGCCATGAACGAAGACTACCCCCGCTGCCGACCGACGGCGCGCAGCACCTCCGAGAAGCCGGTCGGAGCCTCCCAGGGCGCGAAGTGACCGGCGTCCACCAGGTGGAGGCGGCCGCCCGTGGCCTTCGCGAGCAGGTTCGCCTGCCAGCGCGGGTACCAGGGATCCTTCGCCCCCCACACGAGGGCCACGCGGTTCTTGCGCAGCCGCTGGGCGAGCCCCGGCGGGGGGCTCATCGCCTTGGCGATCCGCCGCATGCGCATGGGCCACTCGTCGCCGTGGTCGCCGAACGCCTCCACGAGGTCGTCGGCGTGCTCGGGCATGCAGCCCCGACGCAGGAACAGCTTCCCGGCGTGCCGCTTGTAGAAGAAGCGCCACAGCACCGGCCCGGCGGAGATGCGCGCGTAGATCCAGTAGGGCCCGAGGGCCGTCCCGCTGAGGACGACGCGTTGGCCCGGCCGCGCGACCATCGCCGCGAGGACGCCCCCCAGATCGTGCCCCACGACCACGTCGGCCTTCTCGGCCGCCGGGCGGAGCTCTTCGGCGGTGTCGACGAGGTTCCAGTCGTCCGGGGTGTTCCCCACGCCCAGTCCGGGGATGGTCGGGCGGTCCAGCAGCCATCCCGGCGGCAGGGAGAGCCGCTCCCACAGCCGCGGACTGGTGGGGACGCCGTGCAGGGCGAGGATGCGCATCGGGGGTCGACCCTAGTCCAGGACTTCGACCTCGTCGCGGGTGACGGTCTTGGCCACCTCGCGGAGCTTGCCGAGCATGTAGTCGTCTTCGCCGTACACCCGCCGCAGCTGCATCGACAGGTCCTTGGCGCGGCGGAAGGCGGACACGAGATCGCCGGAGATGTCCGTCGCCGACTCGATCCAGAGGCCGAGCTCGTTCAGGGACTTGCCCTCGTACCAGGCGACGCCGAACGGGATCATCTCGGGGGTGAACGTCACGGGCACGCCGATCGCCCGCTCGGTCATGCGGACCGACTCGCCGAAGCGGATCTGACGCATCCGTCGGGCCATCTTCGCCTGCTCGCCCCGGGGGCGCTGGCGGACCGTCACGGTGCGTGAGAACGAGTTGGACAGCGCGCACAGGGCCCCGAAGAGCAGGTGAGGCTCGAGCGGGTCGAGCATCCCCGAGAGGACGAGCTCGGTGCTGAAGATCTCCTCGATCTGCATGTGCAGGAGCACGCGGCCGCCCGCGTTGAACTCGAGGTTCGGCTCGATGTACCCGACGTCGTGCAGGAGCTGCTTCTTCTCCATGAAGTCGCGCCACACGCGGTCGGCCGACTTGCCGTGGGTGCGCTTGATGCGTCGCCACTTCTTGGCTCGCCCCGCGAGGTGGCGGGGCGGCTTGCCCGCGGAGGGGTCCTCCGGGTCGTACCCGTCCTTCTTGAGGCGCGTGGCGATCGCGTCCATGCGCCCCTGCTCTCGCTTCGCCTTCTGGAGGAAGTGGAAGTTGAGGAACGACTTGTCGATGATCGTGCGGATGGCGTCGAGGTCGCGGTTGTGGCGCTCGAGCAGGTTCGCCACGGAGTTGAACGACAGGTTGAAGGAGCTGCGGACGGGCTCGTGCGCCCCCTTCACGTAGGCGCGGATCGCCTCCTCGTCGCGCTCGTAGTCGGCGAACTCCTCGAGCAGTACCACGTACCCGACGTCGTCGATGCCGCGACGCCCGGCGCGCCCCGCCTTCTGCATGAACTCACGCACCGTCAGCGGCACGACGGCCTTGCCGTTGTACTTCCGCAGCGCCTGGAAGATGACGGCGCGGGCGGGCATGTTGATGCCGAGCGCGAAGGTCGACGTGCAGTACAGGACCTTGATCAGCTTCTTCTCGTAGAGCTCCTCCACGAACGCCTTGATCGCGACGTGAGCGCCGGCGTGGTGGAAGGCGATGCCCTTGAGGTACATCGCCTCCTGCTCGCTGGTCATGACCTTGGGGAATGCTTCGTCGAAGACGTCCACCCGCTCCTTGATCAGGCGCTGCTCCTCGAGGTCCGTGAAGCCCTCGTCGGGCACTCGGCGCGCGAGGTCGCGGGCGAACATCTCGGTCATCTTTCGCGAGAAGGCGAAGTAGAGGATCGGCCGAAACTCCGCACCGAGCATCTGGACCAGCTCGTTGTGCCGGGTCTCCTTGGTGCCGGGCAGCCACAGCTTCTTGGGCTTGCGCCGCCGCCTCCGTCCCCGCCCGTCCCGCCTCCGCCGGCTCGTCTCCTTGCGGTGCTCCTCCGCCATGGCCTGCTCGGCCATCTTCGTCCACTTCGTGTGGAGGAAGCCGTAGCGGGCGAGGTCGCAGACCCCCGCGTCGCGGTTGGCGAGGTAGATGCTCAGCGGCACGTGCCGCGTCTCCTCGATGACGACCGGGACCTCCTCGCCGCGGACGTACGAGAGCCAGTCGGAGAACTCGCGGATGTTGGCCAGCGTGGCCGAGAGGCCGAGGATCTTCACCGACGGCGGGAGGTAGATCAGCACCTCCTCCCAGACCGTGCCGCGCTCGGGATCGTCGAGGAAGTGGATCTCGTCGATGATCACGTAGGCGAGGGACGACAGGTCCTCGCCCGTGAGCAGCATGTTGCGCAGGATCTCCGTCGTCATGATCCGCAGCGAGGCGTCGCGGTTGATGACGAGGTCGCCGGTGATCAGGCCGACGGCCGACTCCCCGTAGAGGCGCGTGTAGTCGCGGTACTTCTGGTTCGACAGGGCCTTGATGGGGGCCGTGTAGATGACGTCCCGCTGCTCCGTGAGCGACTGGTCGACGATGTAGTCCGCGATCAGCGTCTTGCCCGTGCCGGTAGGGGCCGAGACGAGGACGCTGCGGTGGCTCTGGACGTGCGTGATCGCCTCCTCCTGGAAGCGATCGAGCTTGAGGCCGCGGTACTCCATCTACTGGAGCAATTCGATGGACAACTCGACCTCGTGGCCGAGCGTATCGAGCAGGTACTTCTTCAGCTTCTTCTTCAACTTCGCCTCGATCTGCCGCGCTCGCTCTCGGGTGACCCCGAACCGTCCCCCGATCTCTTCGAGCGTCTTGGGGCTGTCGGTCATCAGTCGCTCGGTCCACAGGACGACCTCGCGCTCGTTCTCGAGTCCGTCGCCGAACGCCCGCATGGCCCCGGAGATCATGTGGAGCATCTCGCGGTTCTCGACCTCCACGTCGGTCTGGAGGCCGGGCGCGGGGAGCATGTCGCCGCGGGTGCGGTCGTCCTCGGCCCCGATGGGTGCGTCGAGGGACGCGTCCGGCGACGCCAACCGCTGCTTCATCTCGATGACGTCCTTGACGTCCACGTCGAGCGAATCGGCGATGCGCTGGGGGGTCGGGTCGAAGCCCAGATCCCGCAGCCGCTTCGTCTCCTTCGTGAGGTTGTAGAAGAGCTTGCGCTTCGCCTGCGTGGTGCCGACCTTCACCATGCGGTGGTTCGCCAGCAGGAAGTACATGATGTACGCCTGAATCCAGTAGCGGGCGTACGTGGACAGGCGCACGCCGCGGTACGGATCGAACTTCTGCACGGCCTTCATGAGGCCGATGTTCCCCTCCTGGATCAGGTCCAGGACGTTCTTGTAGAAGCGCCGGTACTTGAACGCGATCTTCGCGACGAGGCGCAGGTTCGCGGTCACCAGCTTGTAGGCGGCCTCCCCGTCCCCGTGATCCTGGAGCCGGACCGCGAGGTCGTGCTCCTCCTCGGGGGTCAGGAGGGCGTATCGCGACACCTCGGCCATGTAGGCGCGCAGCGGATCGGCCGCCGCCAGCGACTTCTCCTGCCGGGCGGGCAGCCGCGACTTCGCGGGCCTCGGCATGAGGGGCGGGCGACCGGGGGGCCTGCCGTCGTCCTCCTTGTGCGCGGTCGACGCGATGAAGGCGTCGGCCTCGTCCAGCACCTCGGCCTCCAGCACCTCCGGCTGGAGCACTTCGCCCTCTTCCTTGGTCGACTCGGTGCTCATGCTCTCGGCGCGACCTCGAAGTCGAAGACGAGGGCGTCCCCGCGCAGGTCCTTGCGCACGCCGTCGAGGCCGGGGGCGTGGTCGAACGAGGCCGCCAGGACCTCCCCGGCCACGAGGCCGCCGTGCTCCGCCAGGGCCGCGACCACGGCGTCGCTGCCGTCGAACTGCAGGACGATGCGGTCGTCGTACCGGAGGTCGCGCTCCTTGCGCTCGCCCTGGATGCGGCTGATGCACTCGCGCGCCAGCCCCTCGCGCACCAGCTCGTCGCTGAGCACGGTGTCGAGCGCGACCATGACCACGTCGTCGAACGCGGACGTCGTGCCCTCGCGCTGCTGGATGCGCACGTCGAGATCGTCGCCGGACAGCACCACGGCCTCGCCGTCCCCGGGGGTGATGGTGAGCGTGCCCTCGGCCTCCCAGGCCGCGACGGTCGTCGCCGGATCGAGCTGCGCGATGGCCTTCGCCACGAGCTTCATCCGCTTCCCGACGCGTCTGCCCAGGGCCCGGAAGTTGGGCTTCACCTGGTAGGTCACGTAGGCGCCCCGGTCCTCCGCGAACCGCACCTCGCGCACGTTGAGCTCATCGCGCACGATCTCCGTGACCTCGGGGACCTTCAGGGCGGCGAGGAGGGTGTCGTCCACGGACACGACCGTGACCGCCTGAAGGGGTTGACGCACGCCGATCGCGGCGTCCTGGCGGGCGGCGTGACCGAGCGCCACCGTGCGCCGGGCCGCCTCCATGCGGGTGAGCACCGTCGCATCGACGGGACCCGCCGAGGGCCACGACGCGAGGTGCACCGAGTCGATGGGGTTCTCTTCCTGGGAGCGAACCAGGTCGCAGTGCAGGCGGTGGGCGAGGAACGGCGTGAACGGCGCCGACAGGTGGGCGATGCCGACCAGCACGTCGTACAGGGTCCAGTAGGCCGAGGCCTTGTCCGCGTCCGAGCCCGCCGCGCCGCTGCGCCAGAAGCGCCGCCGGGACCGCCGGATGTACCAGTTCGTGAGCAGCTCCACGAGGCCCTCGAGGGCGGCTGCGGACCGGTTCAAGTGGTTGGTCTCGAGGCCCGCCGTGACCTCCGTCGTGGTCTCGGACAGGACAGACAGGATCCAGCGGTCGAGCGCCGGCCGCTCCTCGAACGCGGGCGCGGCGCCCTTCGCCGGCGAGAAGCCGTCGAGGTTCGCGTAGATGGTGAAGAAGGACCACGCGTTGAGCAGCGGGAGCAGGTACAGCTTGAGGGACTCACGCACGGCGTTCAGGCCGAAGCGCGACGCCAGGGTCGGGTCCTTGCGATAGAAGAACCAGCGGAAGGCGTCGGCCCCGTACTCGTCGAGGACGGTCTCGGGCGCGACGACGTTCCCCCACTTCTTGCTCATCTTCTTGCCCTCTTCGTCGAGGACGTGACCGAGCACGATGCAGCTCTTGTAGGCGGGGCCGGCCTTCAGGAAGGTGGCGATGACGTGCAGGGTGTAGAACCACCCGCGCGTCTGATCGACGGCCTCGGAGATGAAGTCCGCGGGGAACGCGGCCCCCGAATCGATCTTCGCCGCCATCTCCTCGTTGAACGGGTAGTGGTGCTGGGCGAAGGGCATGGAGCCCGCGTCGAACCAGCAGTCGATTACTTCGACCACCCGGCTCATGCGAGCGCCGCAGGACGCGCAGTCGAAGTGGATGTCGTCGACGTACGGGCGGTGGGGGTTCCACTGCTCGGTGTCGTACACGTCCGTCGGGAGGTCGCGGTCGGCGCGGGCGAACAGGTCCGGGTAGGACCCGAAGCACTCGAGCTCCCCGCACTCCTCGTCGGCGCAGCGCCAGATCGGCAGGGGCGTGCCCCAGTAGCGCTTGCGGGACAGGGCCCAGTCCACGACGCCGTCGAGCCACTTGCCGAAGCGGCCGTCCTTGATGTGGTCGGGGCGCCAGTCGATCGTCTGGTTGCCCGCGACGAGCGCCTCCTTCATGGAGGTCGTGCGCACGAACCACGACGACGTGGCGAAGTAGTACAGGGGCGTGTCGTGGCGCCAGCAGTGCGGGTAGGGGTGCTCGTACTTGAGCGACCGGATGAGCCTGCCGTCGGCCTTCAAGGCGTCGAGGATCGGGCGGTCCGCGTCCTTGAACCAGAGGCCGGCGAACGGGCCGGCGTGGTCGCGGAACTTGCCGTCGAGCCGCATGGCGCAGTACATCGCCAGGCCGTACTTCGTGCCCACGCGGTGGTCGTCCTCACCGAAGGCGGGGGCCATGTGCACGATGCCGGTGCCCGAGTCGAGGGTGACGTACGGGTCGACGCAGACCTGCCAGTTCTCGCCGCGGTCGTCCTCGGCGTCCGTCCCGGTGCCGCTGAAGGCGAACAGCGGCTGATACTTCAGGCCCTCGAGGTCGGCGCCGCGGAACGTGGCGATCGCCGGGGCCTCGCGCAGATCGAGGGGCTTGTTGTCTATCAGCTCCTCGACGGGCGTCGCCATGTTCTCGGCGAGCAGGTAGCGCCGCTCCGGGTGCGCCGTCGACTGCACGAGCTTGTAGCTGTGCTCGGGGTGGACGCACGTGGCCATGTTCGAGGGCAGCGTCCAAGGGGTCGTCGTCCACGCGAGCAGGTGCGCGTGGTCGAGGGAGACTCCGCCCACCCTCTGGCCGGGCAGCAGCTCGAACGCGACGGTGACCGACGGGTCCTTGACGTCCTTGTAGCCCTGGGAGACCTCGTGGCTCGAGTGCGTGGTGCCGCACAGCGGGCAGTACGGCAGGACCTTGTGCCCCTCGTAGAGCATGTCCTCCGAGAACATCTTGTGGAGGATCCACCACACCGACTCGACGTACTCGTTCGTGAACGTGAAGTACGCATCGTCGTAGTCGAGCCAGAAGCCGAGGCGCTTGCTCGCCGTCACCCACTCGCGCTCGTACTTCCGCACCGAGCTGCGGCACAGGTCGTTGAACGCTTCGAGGCCGTACCGCTCGACGTCCGCCTTGTCGGTGAAGCCGAGCTGCTTCTCGATCGCGATCTCGACGGGCAGGCCGTGGGTGTCCCAGCCCGCCTTTCGGGCCACGTAGCGGCCCTGCATCGTGCGAAAACGCGGCACGACGTCCTTGATCGCTCGCGTGAGCGCGTGGCCGATGTGGGGCACGTTGTTGGCCGTGGGGGGACCCTCGAAGAAGACGAAGGGCTCGCCGTCCTTCGTCTGCTCCACCGACTGCTCGAAGACCCGCCGGGCCTCCAAGGTCTCGATGATCTCGGCTTCCGAGCGCGGAAGGTCCTTGATCGTCGGGGGATTCGGGAAGGGTCGGGACGACACGGTGCTACCTGAGCTGCGGGGTACCCGGAGCGGCGTCCACGGCGGACGGTCCGGGGGAAGGGGACTCTAAGAAAGGGTGGGGAAAAAGCAAGGCGCGGGGAACGTGGATAGAGTCGCCGACATGCGAACAGCTACGTGCCTCGCCCTCCTCGTGTTTCTCGCCGGGTGCGGAGGCGATCCGGCCCCTCCCGAGGCGATTGCGCCGGACGCCGCGCCCGCGGTCGACCAGGTCTCGGGGACCGAGGCCGCGCCCGCCGCGCCCGCCGCCGAGGCCGCCACTCCCACGAAGACGCATGCGGCCGTCGAGGGGGGGGCCGGCACCAGCAAGTACGCGGACTGGACCATCTCCTGGGACGCCGAGCGGGCCCGCGCGGTGGGCTCCCAAGGGACCTCGGTGGCCATCTTCCAACCCGAGCCGGGCGTCACGCACCGGGTGCTGTCGGTGGTGGGGCCCTACGTGTCGTTCGAGCGCGAGGCCGACGGTTCGAAGACCTGGAGCGTCGCGAACGTCGAGACGCCCGGCGAGGCCGCCGATCTGCGGAAGGTCTTTCAGCCCGTCGCGATCTACAACGCGCTGCGCATGGACAAGGGCCTCGACAAGGCCTTGCGCGGCAAGAAGGCGACGGACCTGGCGAGCTTCCTTCAAGCGCTCGACGGCGGGTGTGCGATGTCGCTGGGCCCGGAGATGATGAGCTCCTTCGCGTTCCACGGGCTCGACGGGAACGTCGTGACCGTGCGCGTGGGCGTGGCCCACGGCTGCGAGATCGAGCGGGGGACGTTCACGGAGTTCGATCTGCGGCTCCCGGTCGGGCAGCTGATGTCGATGCTGATCCCGGCCGACGCCGCGGGGACCTTGCTCGAAGACCGCTGAGGATCGGGCCGGGAGCAGGAACGCCCTTCCAGGCTGACCGACCGATCAGTATGGTCCGCCGCATGTCCCGCCAGCTCCTGATCCTCGCCCTCCCCGTCCCCCTCCTGTTCGCCTGCCCGACGGCCGACCGCTCGGGCCCGCCGGACGCGGAGGAGGCGACCCCCTTCGACTGGGGCTACGAGCTCGACGAAGACGTGGAGACCTACCTCCCGGACGACTACGTCGCGGAGGAGCCCGCGCGCGTCGTCTTCCTGGGTGACTCGATCACCGCCGGGGTGGGCGCGTCCCAGGGCTCGCTGGCCTACCCGGCGCTCTTGGAGGAGAACGACGACGGGACCTGGGACGGCTGGGGCGACCACGACCTGCGCTCGGTGTACGGCGCGGACTTCGACGTCGTCGACGTGGCCCAGGGCGGGGCGGTGACGGACGACCTGGTCGACCGGCAGCTCCCGGCGCTGAGCGCGCAGCTCGGCGACTCGGTGTCGGGCCAGACGGTGGTCATCATGACGATCGGCGGCAACGACATGCAGGCCGCGATCCTCCCGCTCCTCCAGGCGAACGATCAGGACGCCGAGGCCGACCGGATCATCGGCGGGGTGGCGGACAACATGCACGAGACGCTCGACTACTTCGACGACTCGGAGCGCTTCCCCGACGGCACCTTCGTCTACTTCGCGAACGTGTACGAGCCATCGGACGCGGTGGGCCAGAGCGACCGCTGCTTCTTCGGCATCGACTACTCCACGATCATGCGGTACTTCGTCCAGGCCAACGGCACGATGCGGGACATCGCGGAGGAGCGCGGCGCGGCGATGGTCGACATGCGCGGTCACTTCCTGGGGCACGGCATGTACAACGAGGACGAGGACAACGACGCCTACGACGACGACGACCCCTCGCGCTGGTTCGAGAGCGACTGCCAGCACCCCAACGACCGGGGCCACCACGAGATCCGCCGCCTGTTCGTCACCGCCGCCGAGGGCCGACCCCTCGAGGCGTTCGGCGAAGCCCCCTAGTCAGAGCGTCTCCAGGAAGGCGATCAGGTCCGCCTTCTGCTCCTCGGTGAGCGTGTCGCAGCCGAACTCGTGGCCGTGGTTGGCCCAGACGGGCTCGGTCACCGGGATGCGCGGCCCGCCGACGCACAGCAGATCGTCCAGCCCCAGCACCGACCCGTTGTGCAGCAGCTTGCCCTTGGCCCACAGGCCGGTGAGGCGCGGCGCCTTGAGGCCGTGGCGGAGGACGGCGCCGGGGTTCCCCTCGTCGAGGCCGCAGCACGGGGTGCCGACGAGCTCGGGGTCGCCCATGTACATGTACGCGTCGTCGGTGCCGATCACGTCGTAGTCGTAGACCGTGCGGCTCTGCCCGCGGGGGCCGTCGTGGCAGTCGCCGCAGCCGGCCAGGTCGTCGAAGATCCGTCGACCCTCCTGGGCCTGCGCCGCGGCGGGGGGCGTCGGGTTGGTGGGCGGACGCAGCGAGCGGATGTACTCGACCAGGGGGTCGAACCGCTCGGGCGGCCACTCGGCGAGGGGGCCGTCGGCGATCGCCACGAACCCCGCGAGGAACGTGTGCAGGTCCGGCGCGTCGCCGTTCCAGGCCAACAGCGGCGAGTCCATGCCGAAGCGCGCGCGCTCCGCCTCGTCCGGGATCGACCACAGGTCCAGGATCCGGGAAGGCGCCTCGACTCCGTCGTCGACCGGCGCGGGAGTGAGGATGGCGTCGAGGACTCCGGGGGGCCACGACGCGTACTGACGCTGGTCCTCCAGGGTCAGCTGCGGTGAGTCGAGCATCACGGTGATGAGGGGCAGGACGGACCCCACGAGCTGGAGGCTCAGCCCGAAGTCCGCGTCGATGGCGTCCAGGACCGGTTGCACCTTGGCGAGGGCGTCGGGGTGGTGCTCGTCGGGGTTGAAGAAGGGGTTCGCCTTGAGGGGGGCGAGGAACAGGGCCAGGTTGAGGGCCGCGTAGTCGTACTCGAGGTTGGGATACCCCACCGCGTAGCGTCCGTCCGGCAGCTGCCCGAAGTGGCACTGGGCGCACCCGAACGCCGCGGTCTCGTTGCCGCCCAGGGGGACCCCGGTGGGGAACCCGAGCGGACGATTCGTCGCGGAGTAGGGATCGGGGACCAGGCCGTAGTTCGAGAAGCCCGTGCCGATCGTCGACTCGAAGTGGTTGCCCATGAAGTCGAGGATCGTGACGGGGACGCCGAGGCCGTCGAAGCCCTCGTAGAAGAACATCTCCTTGCCGCACAGCAGCATGTCGCGTCGGTCCGCCGGGTCGCCGCTCCAGCGGTCGCACGCTCCGGGCAGCGTCCCGCCTTCGAGCAGGGCCTCGAGGTCGGCGCTGGTGTTGATCAAACCCTCCGACGTGTCCGGTATGGGCGCGAACGGATCGAGCTCCTCAGGGGCTGCGTCGTCGTCGTCGACCGCGTCGTCGTCGTCCGTTGCGTCGTCGTCGTCGACCGCGTCGTCGTCGTCCATTGCGTCGTCGTCGTCGGTCGGATCGGGCTCCCCCCGGGGGGTCGGGCAGCCGAGCCCGCCCACGAACAGGCCGAGCAGGAGGGGGAGCGCGAGGAGGGGTCGAGGCGGCGTCATGACGACTTTATCTACCGCACGGTCGATATAAGTCAAGCCGAACCCTCCTCCCGTGGGCGGGGCCTCACGCGGCCGGGGTCAGCGCCCGGGGGCGTCGATCAGGAGGGGGGCCTCGTTGAAGGCGAAGCCGCGCACGACGACGGTCTCGCCGGTGGGCTCCTCGAACTGACCGAGGACGTCGAGCGTCGCGGTGCCGGAGAAGAAGCCGGACGCGTTCGTCTCGGTGGCGTCGGTGATCTCCACCTGGCCGCCCGGGTCGTTGCCGTAGGCGTACCAGGACTGATCGCTCGGGCTCATGCTGCCGTTGGTGACGTCGCCCGCGCCGATGCCGGGGGTGATGGTCCCGAGGTTCTCGAACCGCAGGCTCAGGGAGTAGGTGAGGTCGCCCTCGCCGGGGAACATGGCCTCGAGGTTCCAGGCCTCGAAGCCGGGGCTCAGGGTGACGTTCGTGGTCTCCAGGGCCTGGTCCCCGGGGTCCTGGCCGGTCTCGCCGTCCGCGTCGAAGTCGAAGGAGAGGAAGCCGGCGGCCGCCCCCGAGTCCACGTCGTCGGCGTCCAGGGAGCCGTCGCCGTTGCGGTCCAGCCCGCCGAAGTCGTCCCCGGCTGCGTCGTCGTCGTCGGAGTTTCCGCGGCCCGGGGGGCACGCCAGCAGGAGCGCCGCGAGGGGGATGAGAGACAGGTTCGTGAGTCGGTTCATGAGTCCTCCGGCGAGGCGTTTACCACATGGAAACGACCACGAGCAGGGCCGCGACGGGCACCCCCAGCGCGGTCCCCCAGGTGAGCGCGAGCCACCCCACGAACGCCGCGCGATCGGCCGCCGTCGGGGTCGCCTGGACCCCTGTCCCCAGCTCGCCGATGACGTCCCCCAGCCCACGGTCGAGCAGGGTGTCGTCGAAGGACGTCCGGTACAGGTTGCGCGACCGACGCCCGCGCACGAACGCGGCGAACACGCGCCGGGGACCGAGGAGGATCCCGTAGGCCATGGCGAGCAGATTGAGCACCCAGGCGACCAGGAAGCGGTCGCAGCCCGAGGCCACCTCCCACGCGCCGATCTCCGCCTCGCCGAGCAGATCGGTGGAGTACCCGGTGACGAGGTGGTGCAGGTCGTGGAACCGGACCGCCTCGACTCTCGCCGCGGAGTTGGGGAAGCCGAGGGGGATCGGTCCGACCTTGGTGACCGTGACCCAACGCGCGGAGTAGCCGCCGTCAGGGCCGAAGTCGTTGTCGCGGAAGTACTGCGCTCGGGCGGCGCGGAGGTCGAGGGCCGGGTCGTACGGCGTGGTCACTGCTCAGTCCTCCGCGCGTCGACGGAAGTTCGGCAGCGCGGGGCTGCGCACGTGCTCGAACACCAGGGACGTCTCGATGCGTCGCACGTCCTCCCTGGACGTGAGGCGATCCAGCGCGAACTCGCGCAGGTGGTGGGTGTCCCGGACCGCCACGTGCAGCACGAAGTCGTGCCGCCCCGCCACGTTGTAGAGCGCGACCACCTCGTCCGCCCCGCCGACTTCGTCCGTGAACGTCCGCCAGGTCCGCCTCGTGTGCCCCGCCAATTCGACGAAGACCAACGCCTGGAGGTCGATGCCGAGCGACGTCGGCGCGACGTCCGCGTGGTAGCCGCGCAGGTGCCCGGCCGTGCGCAGGCGTCGGACACGCTCCAGGCAGCTGGACGGCGCGAGGCCGACCTCCGCGGCGAGCTCCTTGTTCGAGAGTCGACCGTCCTTCTGCAGGAGGTCGAGGATTCCGTAGTCGATTCGGTCGAGGGGCGTCTGGGCCAGCATGTCCCGCATTCTATTCGAGTGAACGGGCCTCGTGGCACACCTATGTTCGTTCTTGATGACGCGTGCCCGAATAAAGCGTGACTCGGCCGGCCTCGAGCTGGTCGTGGATCTCGCCCTCGCGCTCCATCGCTGCGACACGACGGCGCATCGGCTGGAGACGACGGTCGCCGACGTGGGCCGCGCTCTTGGGCTCGACGTGGACTGCTTCGCCTCCCCCACCGCCCTCTTCATCGGGGTCGGCGACGCTCCCGCGCGGATGTTGCGCGTGGAACCCGCGGAGTTCGACGCCGAGGCGCTCGTGGTCGTGGACGGGATCGCGCGCGACCTCTGCGCCGGCCGGATCTCGCCGAGCGGGGCGCGCCGTCGGCTCAAGAGACACCGGGGGCGGCCGGGGCCGGGGTCTCGCCTGACCCTCCTCGCGTTCGCGGCGGTGAGCGCGTCCGCCGCCGTCCTCTTCGGGGGGCGGGCCGCCGATGCGGGGGTGGCCGCGCGAGCTGTGGAGTGGGCCGGAGGCCGGGGCGTTGGCGGGAGCGTTCGTGGTGGGCCTCGCCGGGAACGCATGCGCGCGTCGGGCCGGCGTCCCCTCGCCCGTCGTCATGGTCCCCGGGATCCTCCTCCTGGTGCCTCGTGGGGGGGCTGCTGGCCGCCCACGCCGTGCTTCCGGAGTCGAGCGGTAGGATTCGGCCCCCGACTAGAACATCGCCGCCTGGTTGCGATCGGGCTCCTCGACGACGGCCTCTTCGCTGGGGGCGTCCGGGTCGTCGCCCCGGAGGAGGGCCTTCGCCGCCTTGCGCTGGGCCCGCTCCTCCTCCTGGACGGCCTTCCACGCGGCCTGATCGGCCAGGAGCATCCCCAGCGTGGGGGCCATCTTGTCGGCCATCTTGAGGGTCAGCTTCCCGGTGGCTTCGGCGTCGTGCTCGGCGCGGTGGGCGTTCTCGAGGTCCACCCCGAGCCGGTTGCAGACGCTGCCGAGGGCGTGGCTGTCCGCGCTCGGCATCATGCGGCGCGCCCAGATCAGGGGGTCGAGGACGGGGACGATGGGCATCGTCAGCCCACACCGCTCGAACTCGCGCTCCAGCACGCGGAAGTCGAAGTCGGAGTTGTAGGCCACGAAGAGCCGGTCCTGGATCCGCGAGCGGATCAGCCACTTCACGTCCTTGAACTTCGGCTTGCCCGCGACCATGGCGTCGGTGATGCCGGTGACCTCGACCACCTTGTCCGGGATCGGCACCCCGGGGTCGAGCAGCATCCCCCACCGCTCGGCGGCCTGGCCGCGCTCGAAGCGGACGATCCCGACCTCGATGACGCGGCACTCCTCCATGTCGAGCCCGGTCGTCTCCACGTCCACGGCGACGAGGGGCATCTCCCGCCAAGCGGCGCCGGCGTCGAAGGCGAGCAGAGCTGCGTCGGACATGACGACGATCTAGCAGTCAGGCCTCGAAACGTCTGCCCGCCCGTTCGACCAGGCGCTTCGCCAGCTGCCACACGGCCCACGCCCGCGCCGGGTGGCCCAGGGCTGCGGCCACGTTCCCGGCCTCCGTGGCGCAGGCCGCGGCGTCCTCGTCCACGTAGCCGGTCGCGTCCATCTGGTCCTTGCCCATGGCGAAGTGCGTGTCCCACTCCTCCCACCGGTTCTGGTGCGCGAGGAGGGGCAGGAGGGTCAACCGGGTGACGGCCACGCCCCCCGGCTCGTCGCGGGTCGCGAACCACGAGAGGCAGTCCTCGAGCAGGGGCTCCGCCTCGTCGAACTCCTCGCGCAAGACCAGCACCTGGGCGAGCGCGAGCTGGGTCGTGCGGGCCTGGGGCGCCCCGATGTCCTCCCACTTCTCGAGCGCGCCTCGGAACAGGGCCGTGGCCGCGACCAGGTCCCCCTGGAGGCGGGCGGAGAGGGCGCGGAGGACGTCCAAGGAGGCTTCGCCGGCCCGGTCGCGGGCCCGCTCGAAGTAGTTCGACGCCAAGCGCGTGAGGTCGCCCGCTGCCCCGAACAGGCCGGAGCGCGCCGCCATCTCCGCGAGCAGCGCCAGCGCGCGGCCGGCGCCCGCGGGGTTGCCCGCCGCCTCGTGAGCGACCACCGATCGTTGGAGCAGCGACTGGGCCTGCTCCAAGTCCCCGCGGGTGCGCGCGACCCCGGCCATGGCGTCGAGGCAGGCGGCGTGCATCTCGTCGTCGCGCACCTCGACGGCGTACTGCTCCACGACCTCCAGGCGCTGCCACGCGGCGTCGAGCTCCGCCCGGCGCAGGCACCGGCGCGCCTTCTCGAAGGTCAGCGCGATGCGCAGCTTGCGGCCCTCGAGGCCCACGCCCGCCGTGATCGCCTCGACCTCCGCCGCCCAGAAGTCGAACCGCTCGTCGTCGCCCTGCATGCCCGCGAGCCGGGCGTGGAAGAGGCGGGCCCACCCGAACGTCGTGGGGGCGAGCTGCGCGCCCGCCTCCTCGGCGAGGGTGTCGAAGCGCTCGAGGAGCACCGCGGTGTGGGCGAGATCTCCCGCGGCGAGGCGGGTGCGCACGGCGTCGAGCAGGGGCGTCGCGGCCTCGGCGGGCCGCCCGGCGGCGATGAGGTGGTTGGCCACGCGCTCGGCGGCGCGCAGGCCCGAGCGGCTGCGGAGGGACCGGGCGAGGACGAAGTGATGCTCCTTGTGCCGGTCGGCCTCCACCGCGCGTCGCTCGAGGGACTCGCGCAGCATCGCGTGGGCCAGGGCCCAACCCTCGTCGGGCCCGCCGGGCTCGCAGGTCGCGAGGTGGGCGTCGAGCAGGGCGTCCACGAGGTCCGCCGACGGCGAGAGACCCGCGTGCGAGCAGGCCGCCGACCACTCGCCCGGGTCGATCCGACGGCCGTGAAGCGCGGTCATCTCGAGGGCGGCGCCGTCGTCGTCGCCGCGCCCCTCCAGGAACCGGGCGATTCGACCCGACCACACCGCGTGCAGGCCGTCGGGGAAGTCCACCTCGGCGTCGTCGCGCAGGCGCAGGCCCGCCGGTCCCGCCTCCAGCAGCCCGCGCTCGACCCAGTTGCCGATGAGCTGGATCGCGAACTGCGGGTTGCCCGCGGTGCGCTCGGCGACTCGACCGGCCAGGCGCGCCTCGAGCGGCAGCAGGCCCTGCACGAGGCGGAGGTGTTCGTCGTCGTCGAGCGCCGCGATGGGCAGATCGCGGACGGCGGCGCGACGGCCGAGCTCGTCGAGGAGCGCGGCCTCGGCGGGTCGCGACGGCAGCGTCTCGGTCTGCACCGTCATCACCACGAGGACGGGGATCGGGATCCGACTCCGGGGAGACAGCAGGCGCCGCACGACCTCCAGGGACTCGGTCCCCCAGTGCACGTCGTCGAGCCAGAGCACGAGCGTGCGCCCGGCCGCGAGGTAGCGGATCAGGCGCTGGAGCAACATCCGCCGCTCCCGTCGCGCGGTCGCCGCCGTCCGGGGCAGGTCGCGGGAGCGCTCGCCCGGCAGCAGCAGGTCCGCGATCGAGCGCATCTCCGTGGGGTCCGCGACGCCCCAGGTGGTCATGAACCGCTCGAGCCGGGCGCGGGCGGCGATCCCCTCCAGGCCCGTCAGCTTGAGGCGACGCTGGATGGCGTGCACGAGGCCCTGGCCGGGGCCCCCCTCGCCGGCGTGGCTGACGTCGAGCATCTCGGCGGACGCGATCTCGTGGGCCCGCTCGGCGAGCCACCGCGCGAGGCGGCTCTTGCCGGTCCCCGCCCCCCCGCGCAGCACGACCGCCCGCGCCGCGGAGTCCCGATGAGCCTCGTGCAGGGCGGTCCAGAGGGCGTCGCGCTCGGCGATCCGCCCGCTCATGCGCGGCCTGCGCAGCCAGTAGAGCCCGAGGTTCGCGCTCACCGGGCTGGGGTTGCCTTCGCGCTCCTCGGCGCTGCCCCAGGACTGGGGGAGAGGGGAGACGTCCAGCGTCGGGCTCTCGCCCACGGTCTGGGTCTTGGGCGACGAGATCGCGATCTCGCGATCGAACCGAAGCGTCGAGAAGCGACGGTCCGACGGCGCGAGGTTCAGCGCCTCGGGGGTGCGCTGGTCGGGCTCCGTGTCCACCTCGTCGGGATCGTCGACGCCCACCCAGGCCGAGGGCGACGGATCCTCGGAGTAGGTGGAGGGCATCTCCTCGAGGTCGCGGGCGGCCTCCGAGGCTCGCTGATAGCGATCCGCGGGGCTCTTCGCGAGCAGCGTGCGCAGCCAGGGCTCGAACGCGGCGGGGACGGCAGAGGCGGGCGTCAGCTTCGGGGGGGCACGCGAGGTGTGCGCCTCCAGCACCTCCACCACCGATCGCGCGTCGGGGAAGGGCGGGTGACCCCCGACGAGGGCGTACCCGAGGCAGCCCAGCGCGTAGAAGTCGGTCCACGGACCGTAGTCGCGGGCCTCCCGACGGCACTGCTCGGGGGCCATGTAGGCGGGGGTCCCGGCGAAGGCCTTCTCCAGCTCCCCCACGACGCCTCCGCGCACCGCCTGGGCGATGCCGAAGTCGGTGAGCTTCACGTCGGTCCGCTCGCGGTTGATCAGGACGTTCGCGGGCTTGATGTCGCGATGGATGATCCCGCGGGCGTGGGCGTGGGCGAGGGCGTCGAGCAGGCGCAGCAGGATCGTGCGCACGTCGCGCCACCCCAGCCGCGCGCACAGGGGCTTGAGGGAGCCGCCGCGCACCAGCTCCAGCGCGAGGTACAGGCCGCCCTTGGGGAGCAACACCTCCCCGTTCTGGACGACGTCGGCGCGGGCGTTGCCGAAGTCGAGCACCCTCACGATAGACGGGTGATCCAGGGACGCGCTGAGGCGGATCTCGTTGCGGAAGGCCGACGCCTTCGCGTATTTCGAGGTCAGCAGCTTGATCGCCACGGGGTCCCAGGTGGCGCCGTGGACGGCCTCCCATACGGTGGCCATGCCCCCCGCGCCGAGCGTCTCCACCAGCCGGTAGGGGCCCAGCTCGGTCCCGGCCCACTCCGCGGTCGTGGACCGGGCCGCGGACTCCGAAGTCGTCGAGCCCCCCGCTGGATCACCGCCCATGACGTCATGATAGAGCCGCGCGCCCGCATTCGCGCCTCCCGTCCGCCCCGCCGGCAGAGTGCGGCCGATGCGCGACGACGCCCCCACTGCGATCACGGTCCGCGCCGGAGGCCTGGCTCACCGGGTCCTGGTGTGGGAAGGAGCCCCCTCCCTCACGCTGTTCGCGGTGCACGGCTACCTCGACTGCGGCGCCTCCTTCGCCGCGATGGTCCGGCGGCTCCCCCCCGGCCTGCGCGTCGTCGCCCCGGATCTGCGTGGGCACGGCGAGACCGAGCCCGTCCCGCCGGGTGGCTACTACCACTTCTTCGACTACGTCCGGGACCTCCGGGACCTCGTCGACGCCACCGTGCCCGAGCGGATGGTCCTGCTCGGCCACTCCATGGGCGGGACCGTGAGCTCGCTCTTCGCCGGGAGCTGGCCCGCCGACGTGGAGAGGCTGGTCCTCGTCGAGGGGCTGGGGCCTCCCCAGGAGCGGCACGAGGACGGACCCGAGCGGATGGCGCGCTGGGTGAAGGAGGTCCGAGGCGTCCCCACGAAGGCGCCCAAGCGGTTCGGGAGCCTCGACGACGTGGTCGCGCGGCTGCGCCGGAGCAACCCCCGCCTGGAGGAGGACCTCGCCCGGGAGCTCGCCCGCAGCCTCGCCCGGGAGCGCGACGACGGCGGCTGGGAGTGGCGTCACGACCCCCTGCACCGCACGCGGACCCCCGCCCTCTACGACTGGGCGCGGTACCGGCCGTTCGTGGCCGCGATCACGTGCCCCGTGTTGCTCGTGACGGGGGCGCTGTCCTGGTACCGCTACCCCAGCCTGGAGGAGCGCCGGACGGCCCTGCGAGACGCCCGCCGCCTCCACTTGGAGGACGTCGGCCACATGGTCCACCACGACGCGCCCGAATCCCTGGCCTCCGCCGTCGCCGCGTTCCTCGGGGGGAGGGAGCCCGACGGCGCGACGGGCGCGTAGAGATGTACGCGTTGACCGGATGCCGGCCCGCTGCGACCATGCCGCCTCCAGTCGCCTATGTCGGGGCTGGTTCTCCCCGATTCGAGGCCACGTGCGCATCAAGCTCATCAACCCCCGTTTCCACAGCCGCTACTTCTGGGACTTCGCAGAACTGCAGCGGGTCATGGACCGTCGAGCCAACAACTTTCTCCTCGCGCTCCCCACGCTCGCAGGCCTGACGCCCAAGAAGCACGAGGTCATCCTCGTCGACGACAACATCGAGGCGCCGGACTTCGACGAGCCCGTGGACCTGGTGGGCCTCACCGGGATGACCTGCTACATCAACCGCGCCTTCGAGATCGCGGACGAGTACCGCCGTCGAGGCGTCCCGGTCGTCTTCGGCGGCCCCCACGCCACGCTCGCGCCCTACGAGGCGCTGGAGCACGCGGACGCCGTCGTCATCGGCGAGGCCGAGAACGTGTGGGAGCAGCTCCTCGAGGACTTCGAGAACGGAGAGATGAGGGAGGTCTATCGCGGCGTCGACGCGAAGCCCACCCTCCAGTCGAACCCGCCCCCGCGGTGGGACCTCGTCGACTCCCGCGACTACTGCTTCTATGGCGTCGAGGCCACCCGCGGCTGTCCGTTCGACTGCCACTTCTGCTCGATCAAGCAGATCTACGGGCCCACCTTCCGCACGCGCACGCCCGACGAGGTGCTGTGCGAGCTGAAGAACGCCCCCAGCAACCAGATCTTCTTCACGGACGACAACCTCATCGGCAACAAGCCGTTCTGCCGGGAGCTGTTCGGGAAGATGAAGGGGATGGGCCTGTCCTGGGGCTGTCAGATGAGCATCAACGTGGCGTTCATGCCCGACATGCTCCAGATGATGAAGGACGCCGGCTGCTTCTTCGTCTTCATCGGCCTCGAGACGCTCAACAAGGAGGCGGTCGAGGAGATGAACAAGCCGGTGAACCGGCTCGACTACTACAAGGCCGTGGAGAACATCCAGGGCCTCGGCATGCACGTGATCGGCAGCTTCATCGTGGGGACCGACGGCTGCACGAAGCAGACGTTCGACGACATCTTCGAGTACGTGCAGAAGAGCAAGCAGAGCTGGCTCATGGTCAACATCATGAACAGCCCCCCCGGCACCGTGCAGCTGCGCACCATGGAGGAGGCCGGTCGAAACCTCGTCTACTCCTACGACGAGCTCGACGGCGCCCACGCCACGGTCAAGCACCCCACGATGTCCCGCGCGGAGATCGAGGAGGGGTTCCGCGACCTCTACCGGCGCGTCTACGACTGGGACCACATGCGCGAGCGCTTCACGCACTCCCTCGACGAGGGCACGTGGACGCAGAACGCCCTCACCCTCACGCCCCCCGAGCAGGCCCGCATCGCGGCGCGCCTCTTCAAGCGCTACGTCCTCAAGGGGAGCCGCGCCCAGCGCCGGTTCTTCTTCTCGATCGTCTCGCGCGCGGGTCGGCGGGTGAACAAGAACTCGATCATCAACATCCTGCTGCTCGCGCTGAACTGGAACCAGTTCGCCTACGACCTGAAGCCTCGGGAGATCCCCACGGGTGAGCCGATCAAGTTCCGTCAGGAGTACATGGTCCCGGTCGAGAAGCAGACGCTGGGCACGGACGGCCTCGCGAGCGGCGTGAATCGCGAAGTCCCGCGGATGATCAGCATCCGGGGCCGGAATGAGCCGCCGTCCAGCGGTTCGGGGCCGGTGGCCGGCGCTCTCTGAGCGGTCTTCTCCACTTTTTTCAAACAAAGCACTTGGCACTGGGCGTTCCGGCCGGCACCTTGCCGGCCCGATGAATCAAGCCACCGAAACACCCAGGCCTTCATCCTCCGCGCGCGCGCGCACGCGTAAGGCAACCTCCAACGGCTCCGGCAACGGCGCTTCGACAGCCCCCGAGGGGCTCGAAGTCGTCGAACAAGAGGAACAGCTCCTCTTGGATGTCCAGGAGAAGCTCAAGCGTCCTCGCGACGTGAAGCGAAGCGCGATCGACGTCGACCGCATCATCCTCGAGATGGAGCGGCTCCGGTCCGAGATCCCCGGCGCGAACGAGGACGAGCGTCCCGGGCTGCTGATGCAGTTCGAGCGGCTCGGCCACCAGCTCGACCAGCACGGCAAGGCGGAAGACGCCGACCAGGTCGACCCCGAGAAGCCGTACTTCGCGCACATGCGCCTCAAGGAAGGGCGTCGCACCCGCGACGTGTTCCTGGGTCGTGCCACGCGATTGGACCGGGGTCTGCGCATCGTGGACTGGCGTCACGCGCCCGTCTCGAGCCTCTTCTACCGGTACCAGGAGGGCGACGATTACGACGAGGAGTTCGGCGGCCGTGAGGTCGAGGGCACCGTGTTGGCGCGTCGCACCCTGACCATCAGCGAGGGCGAGCTCCACCGAGTGCAGTCCCCGCAGGGTCACTTCGTGCGTGACGACGAAGGCTGGCACCAGATCGACAGCCTCCGTCCGAAGCTGGCGGGGGGCGCCGGCGAGGCGCTGAAGTTCCACACCTCGCGCACCGGCGTCGCCGCGCGCATGGGGTCGGGCAAGGCCTACAAGGTCGACAAGCACCTGCCCGAGATCTCGGCGCTCATCGACCCCGAGCAGTTCAAGCTCATCACGGCCGACGACGCTCAGCTCGTCGTCATCCGCGGTGTCGCGGGCTCCGGCAAGACGACCGTCGCGCTGCATCGCCTCGCGTACCTGAACTACAAGCACCCGGGCGAGTTCCGGGCCAACCGGATGATGGTCATCGTGTGGGGCAAGGCGCTCCAGCGGTTCATCAGCAAGGTGCTGCCCGCGCTCGGCGTGAAGGGCGTCGCGGTGCGCACGTTCGCGGAGTGGTCCGACCAGATCCGCGCCCGTCTGTACCCGTTCATGCCCACCCGCAAGGCCGACGACACGCCCGCCGTCGTCACCCGGTTCAAGCTGCACCCGGCGATGCTCCGCATCCTCGAGGACTACGTCAGCAAGAACAAGGGCTGGGACACCGCGAGCCGCGCGGTGGAGGACTGGTCGCACATCCTCACCTCCCGCAAGCTGCTCAAGCGAGGCCTCAAGAAGTACGCCCCCGGCGCCTTCTCGGACGAGGACCTCGACCGGATCCTGCGCTGGACGGTCCGTCAGGTGGACCTCGTCAACGAGTACCTGCAGATCCGCTCCGAGGCCGACGACATGGACGCCGAGGACGTGAAGCGCGTCCAGGACGAAGTGTTCCTCGACGACGAGGACGATCCGCTCCTCCTCCGTCTGTGGCAGCTGCGCGTCGGGCCGGTCCCCTACCGGGGCACCCGCGGCAAGCCGCTCCGGTACCGCCACCTCGTCATCGACGAGGCGCAGGATCTGTCGCCCCTCGAGGTGCGTGTTCTCATGGACTGCACCACGCCCGAGCGGTCGATGACGCTGGCCGGCGACACCCAGCAGCACGTGCTGCAGGAGGCCGGGTTCACCGACTGGAACGAGTTCTTCGGCCACCTGGGCGTGAAGGGCACCGCGGTCTCGACGCTGCGGGTCTCCTACCGATCCACCCAGCCGATCGTGAACTTCGCGCTCGACTGCCTGGGCACGCTCGCCGAGGACGAGGCCCCGCCGACGGCCAACCGCGACGGTCTCCCCGTCGAGGTCTTCGGCTTCTCCGACCACGGCGAAGCGTCCGCCTTCCTCGCCGAGTCCCTGCACGGGCTCATCGCGGAGGAGCCCAACGCGTCGGTCGCGCTGCTCGCGCGGACGCCGGAGCAGGCCGGGCTGTACTACCAGGGGCTCCAGCAGGCGGCGCTGCCGCGGCTGTCCTGGGTGCGGCAGCAGGACTTCGCGTTCGCGCCCGGCATCGAGGTCACGGACGTCACCCAGGCGAAGGGTCTGGAGTTCGACTACGTCATCCTGCTGGACGTCAGCGCGGATGCGTGGCCGGACACCCCGGCCGCCCGCCGTCAGCTGCACGTCGGCGCCACCCGCGCCGCCCACCAGCTGTGGGTCATCTACATGGGTGAGCCGTCGCCGATCCTGCCCGAGCAGAACACGACGACCGCAGGCTGAAGGACGTGTCCGACGACACCGGCACGATCGTCCGAGCCGCGTTCGATCGGTTCGACCTCAACGGCGACGGCCACATCGACGCGCACGAGATCAAGACCGTCATGGCCGAGATCGGCGCGCCGCTGACCGACGGCGAGGTCGCCGAGATGATCGCCAAGGCCGACGCCGACGGGAACGGGATGATCGACTTCCAGGAGTTCCTGACCCTCGCCGCCCGGCTGCTGTCGCGAGCCAAGTAGGCCCCCCCGGCATCAGTCGTCGATGTCGGGGGCGGCGTACTTCTCCTTGTCCGCCAAGTAGATGAGCAGCGAGCCCTCGGCCACGTACTCCGAGGCCTTCGGGTTGATGTGCTCGGTGCCGTCCGGCGCCCGGAACCCGAGCACCAACGCGCCGCGCTGCGCGGCCTGCATGGATCGAAGCAGCTCGAGGTAGCCCCGGATGTGGGCGTGCTCCGCCGGGATCTGCCCGACGTACACGCTCTGGTGCTGATGTCCCGCGAGGAGGACGCCGGACATCATGTCCGCCGCCCCGTGGTAGCGGATGGCGTGGGCGAGCATCGACGACCCCACCTTGCGAGTCTCCACGACCTCGTTGGCTCCGGCCGCGCGGGCGTGCTGGACGTTCTCGCTGTCGAGGATCTCCGCCACGACGTAGAGCGCGTGCTTGCGCTTGTCCATCTCGGACGCGTGCTCGGCGAGGTAGGCGCGGATCGTGAACACCGTGAGGATCGTGCTCGCGTCGGCCTTCTGCGGCTCGGCGATGCGGTCCCCGGCCACGATCACGGCCGCGGCGTGGGTGAGACGGACCTTGTCGAGCTCCGACTGCTTGGTGGGGTCGCCATGGACCCACAGGAAGTCGGCGGGCAGGTCCCGAGGCTGCTCCTTGTCCGCGAACAAGACGACGCGCGTCTCGTCGAGATCGAGCTCGCTGCGCAGGGCGGAGAGCAGGAGGTGCGTCGTCCCGTCGTAACCGCAGACGACGAGGTGGTCGGCGTAGTCGCCCATACGAAACTGCTCCTCGCGAATGGTGAGAACCGCGCTGACGAGGCTCTGCCCGATGATCCCCGCGAACAAGGCGAGGGTCACCATGCCCCCGACCATCAGGAACCCGCCCACGATCCGGCCGAGGGTCGTCAAGGGGGTGATGTCGCCGTAGCCGACGGTGGTGATGGTCACCAGCGCCCACCAGAAGCCGTCCGCCGGGCTCAGGTCCGGCTGCGCCCCCGCTTCGGTCAAGAAGAGGGTGATCCCGCCCACGACCGTCTCGAGCCCGAGCAGCGAGAACGCGAACGTGAACAGCAGCGTGTTCGACTCCACGGCGCGGATGAAGCCCTCGAACGGGTTCGCGTACCGGAACGCCGGCGCCGAGCGCAGCAGCCGCAGCAGGCGGAGGGCCCGCAGCCCCCGGAGCCCCGGGAACACCGCCAGGATCGCCAGGAGATCGATCAGCTGCATGGGCCTCACGGCGAAGCGCACGCGGGCCGACGTGACGAGGCGGAGACGCTCCAGCCGCCCCGCGTGGAACACGCGCAGCGACTCCGGCCGCACCGTCCCCACCCGGCAGACCCACTCGATCGCGAACAGCACGAGGATGACGCGATCGACGAGGACGAGCCTCGGGTCCTCGACCGTCCGGAACGCGTCGAACACCAGCAACACGATCGACAGCGCGATCAGCGCCCACACGAAGCCCTGCGTCCACTTGTAGACGCTCGTCTTGGGCGCGTGGAAGGCGTCGTGGAGGGTGGTGGAAGACGTCGTCATGCCGTGAGCCGCGGCGGCCCTCCCAGATGGTCCAGGATTCGACGCAGCGCGTGGAGGTCGTGAACGTCCGCGTCGAGCTCGGGGACCTCCTCGTAGAGCAGGCCCTCCCCGCAACGACCCCGCAGCCCCTCGATCTGCTCTCGATCGGCGGCCGCGAGATGCACCCGACGCCGATGATTTCCCCACACTGCCTCGACGGCCTGGTCCCAGCCCGGGATCTCCGGCCTGCGCCGGAAGCCCGCCGCCCAGGGCGTGGCAGGCGTCCGCCCCGGGGACGTCCGCAGTGCCTTCACCCGATTGATGACGAACCCCTCGAAGGGCATGGAGGCCTCGGTCAGGCGCTTGTGGAAGTAGAGCGCCTCCGCGAGGGCCACGCGGTTGGGAGACGCCACCATCAGGAACGAGGTCTCCTCCGAGGTGAGCAGCTTCGTCACCCCCTCGGCGCGCGCGCGGAACCCCGGCATCAGCCCCCCGAACACGGTCGCGAACTCCGACAGTCCCTGCACGACCTCGCTGCCGGTGAAGCGCTCGAAGATGGCGAACAGCTTCTCCTTGCCCTTGCCGAAGATCTTCAGCCCGGCCCGCGCGGCGGAGAAGCGCTTGCTGTCGTCGCGCGCCGCGCCGAGCCACTTCATGGCGCCCTGCTCCACGATCCGCATCATCCGGTCGGGGGCGTCCAGGAAGTCGAGCGCGTTGCGGGTCGGGGGAGTGTCCAGCACCACCAGGTCCCAGCGGTCGGAGCCGTGCACCTCCAGGAGCTTCTCCATGGCCATGTACTCCTGGGATCCCGACAGGGTGGCCGACGCGCGCTGGTAGTAGTCGTTGGCGAGGATCCGCGCGGCGGCCTCGGGCGAGCTCGCGTACCGACGGACGGTGTCGTCGAAGGTGGCCTTGGCGTCCAGCATCATGGCGTCGAGGCTGCCGCCCGCGGCCGCCCCGTCCCCCAGATCGATGGCCACGGGCTCGTTGAGCTTGCCCGCCACCCCCAGGGCGTCGGCGAGGCGACGGGCGGGGTCGATCGTCATCACCAGCGCGCGCCGTCCGGCGAGCGCGGCGCCCAAAGCGAGCGTGGCCGAGACAGTCGTCTTGCCCACGCCGCCGGTGCCGCACACCACCAGGACCGACCGGTTCGTCAGGATCCCGTGCAGGTTCACAGGAGGCTCCCGAGGGCTCCGCCGATGAGCCGGAGCTCCGCCGGGGCGAGATCCCGCCCGGGGAGCCGCAGCACCTCGATCACGGGCACGTCCACCGCGGCGCGCAGTCGGGACACCTGGGCCTCGGCGCGGGCCCGCTCGGCGAGGGTGCGTTCGCCGTCGAGGATCGCGCGCGCCGCCCGCCCGCCGAGCAGGACGCCCTCCTCCCGGATCGCGCTCCACAGCGCGTCCTGGGAGCGATCGGGGAACAGCGGCGGGGGGACCGCGTTGACGACGATCCCGGCGACCTCCGTGTCCACCTCACGGTCGAGGGTCTCCATGGCCTGGATCGCCTCGCTCACCGGCAGGTCCTCGGCGAGCGTCACCAGCAGCACGCCGAACCGGCTGCGATCGGCCACGAGGTCCCGGATGTCCCGGGCGTTCTGGAAGAGGGGACCGACCTTCGCCAGGTCCATCATGGAGCGCGGCGATCGCAGCATGGAGAGGCCGTGTCCGGTGGCGGGGCCGTCCACCACGACGAGGTCCCAGCGGTGAGGACCGACCGAGTCCGGGCCGAAGCCGCCGTCGGCCCGAGTCCACTCGAGGTCCAGGACCTTGCCGATCGAGATCAGGTCGCTCAGCCCCAGCACGCCGTCCATGAGGGGCGCGATGAAGCGGTTGCGGAAGACCGTCTCGTACAGCAGCCGGAAGCGCAGCATGCGCACGAGGTACTCCTCGGTCGCCTCCGCGGGCGTGATGCTCATGCCGTCGAGCCCGGGCGCCAGCCGATGCCCCGCGTACCCCACCGGGGGGGTGCCGAAGAGGGTGCTGAGCGACTCCGCGCCGTTCATCTCGGCGACGAGCACCCGCTTGTTTCGTTGCTCCGCCGCGGCCAGGCCCAAGCTCGCGGCGAGGGTCGACTTCCCGACCCCGCCCTTGCCGAACACGAAGACGACGCGCCGATCGACCAGCGCTTCGGGACCTGCGGACACGGTCCGCGTTCTACAGCATCGTCGATCTCGGATACCCTCCCCCGCTACGCGCGTGGTTCGCGCGAGGAGAGGTTGTGGCGAAGAGCGGTGGAGGCAAGAAGGGCGGCTGGTTCTCCCGACTCCTTGGCAAGAAGGAGGAGGCGACGGACGAGGCGACCGTGGTTCTGCCCACGGCGATCGTGGTCGCGGACCTCTTCGACGAGGGCCACGAGGTCACCGCTCGGTTCCGCGCGCTCGGCCTGGATCCGCACCTCTCCGTGGGCGGCGAGGACGCCATGGCGAGGCTCCAGGGCAGCGCCCCCGCCGTCCTGTACCTGGACTGCTGGGAGAGCCGCATGGACGGCCTGGCCCTCCTCCAGTTCGCGTCTCACTACCTGCCGGATCTGCCCGCCCGCGTCATCGCCCGCGTGCCGGGGGGCGGCGCGAGCGCCCAAGGCCGGGAGCTCGTGGCGCTGGGCGTGCGCGCGATCGCGCCCAAGCTCATGTCGATCGGCGCGCTCGCCGAGGCGATCGAGCAGGCCACCGGCGACCCCGTCGACCCGGTGCTGTTGGCCGAAGCGCACGCGAAGTACCCGGACGACGACTCGGACTCCGAGGAGGGCGACCTCGTGATCGGCGCGGAGATCGGCGGCCGGTACGGCGTCCTCGGGATCCTCGGTCGCGGCTCGTCCTCCACGGTCTACGAGGTGATCGACGGCGAGAGCAGCGCGGACTCCACCCTCGACGAAGAGACCGTCGCGCTGAAGCTGCTGATCCCCGGCGCGCCGGGCGACGACCCGGCCGGCGCGCTGCTTCGCGAGTTCGAGGTGACCGCCGGAGTGGACCACCCGAACGTGGTCCGCGGGCACGATCGCGGCACGCACGACGGCATGGCGTTCATCACCCTGGACGTCGTTCGAGGAGACAGCCTCCAGGACTGGCTCGCCCAGCAGGAGACGCTCCCGGCCGTGCCCGAGACGTTCAAGCTCCTCGCGGGCGGGGCGCGCGGGCTCGAGGCGATGCACGCCGGCGGCATGGTCCACCGAGACGTGAAGCCCGGGAACTTCCTGGTGGACGAGAAGACGGGCCTCCTCAAGCTCATCGACTTCGGCGCCACGCTGATGCCGGACTCGGTGGAGAGGATCGAGCCCACGGGGAAGATCGTCGGCACGCCGATGTACGTGAGCCCCGAGCAGCTGCACGGCGACACGGCGGGGACGATCCGGAGCGACGTCTTCTCCTTCGGCGTCGTGCTCTACGAGGCCCTCGCGGGGCGGCTGCCGTTCCGCGGCACCAACGTGAATCAGCTCCTTCGTCGGATCGCCGAGGCTCCGCCGGTGGCGCCGGTGAAGCTCAACCCGGACATCCCCCAGGCCCTGTCCGACGTGATCCTGCGCATGCTCTCGAAGCGGCCGGAGCTTCGCCCCATGAACGTGGCGGACATCCTCGAGGCGCTCGGGGAGGGTCGCGAGCCCCCCCCCGTGGCGGTGGACTCGACGACGAGCGGCAACAGCGACGTCGTGGCCGCCCTCCTGTCGTTCGCCGACGACTCCTTCGAAGACCTCGACACGGCCCCCGACGAGCCCCTCGAGGCCCCCGAAGATCCCCTCGCCCCCGAGGACGAGGACACCGAGCAGCCCTAGACCGGAAGGACCCGGAGTGCCGATCTACGAGTACCGCTGCCCCGCCTGCGGGCATGAGTTCGAGCAAATCGTCCGCGTGGACGGCCCCAACCCCGGCTGCCCGAAGTGCCGGGCGGGCACCGAGAAGAAGATCTCGCTGTCCGCGTTCCACCTGAAGGGCGGCGGCTGGTACGCGGACGGGTACGGGAGCGGCGGCGCGAAGTCCGACGCGGGCGGCTCCGAGTCCTCGTCCGACTCCGGCTCATCCGACTCCGGTTCCTCCTCGGGGTCCGGGTCGTCGCCGGACTCCGGGTCGTCGTCCGGCTCCGGGTCGTCGTCGGACTCGGGTTCGTCCTCCTCGACCTCCTCCTCGACCTCCTCCTCGACCTCCTCTTCCACCTCGGGGGACTGATGGCGATTCTCGACGGTCGGGCGCTCGGCAAGCGCATCCGGCAGGGCCTCAGGGCCGAAACCGCGGCCTTCATGGAGGCGACGGGCGTGCGGCCGTGCCTCGCCACCGTGCTCGTCGGGGCGGACCCCGCGTCGGCCGTCTACGTGCGCAGCAAGCGCCGGGCGTGCGACCGGCTCGGCTACGAGTCGCGCCACCACGAGCCGCCCGCCGACATCTCTCAGGGGGACCTCCTCGCCCTCGTGAACTCCCTCAACGACGACCCCGCCGTCCACGGGATCCTCGTCCAGCTCCCGCTCCCGAAGCACCTCGACTCGGCGCCGATCATCGACGCGATCGACCCGGAGAAGGACGTCGACGGCTTCCACACCGAGAGCGTCGGGCGCCTGGCGCTCAAGAAGCGCGGCTTCGTGTCCTGCACGCCGAAGGGGATCCTTCGCCTCCTCGACGAGTCGGGGCTCGATCCCACCGGCAAGCGAGCGGTGGTGGTGGGGCGGTCGGCGATCGTCGGCATGCCGGTGTCGCTGCTCCTCACTCACGCCCACGCGACCGTCACCGTCTGCCACTCGCGCACGCCCCCGGAGGACCTCGAGCGGCTCGTGCGCGCGGCGGACATCCTCGTCGTCGCGATCGGCCGACCGGAGGCGATCCCCGGGGCCTGGGTGAAGCCCGGGGCCGTCGTGATCGACGTCGGCGTCAACGACGTGGGGGAGCGCCCGGACGGCAAGCGCGAGCTCGTGGGCGACGTGGAGTTCGCGACGGCCGCCGAGCGCGCGTCGTGGATCACCCCGGTGCCCGGAGGGGTGGGGCCCATGACGATCGCGATGCTGATGGAAAACACCCTCGAAGCGGCCAAGCAGGCAGCGACGTAGCGCGCGCACTGGTACTTTCCCGGCGTTCCCGGCCCAGCGAGGTTCCCATGGCAGCCGCGACCGACTTCGTCAGCTTGAAGAAGACCCCGCTGTTCGACCGCCACGTCGCGGCCGGCGCGCGCATCGTCGACTTCGGCGGGTGGGCCATGCCGGTCCAGTACGCGGGCCTCCTCAAGGAGCACCACGGGGTGCGCGAGGCCGTCGGCCTGTTCGACGTGTCCCACATGGGCGAGTTCGTGGTCGAGGGCGCGGGCGCCGAGGCGTTCCTGCAGCGGATCACGACCAACGACGTGACGGCCCTGGCGGCCGGGCAGGCGCAGTACTCCCTCGCCCTCACGCCCGAGGGCGGGATCGTCGACGACCTCCTCGTCTACAAGCGCGGCGACGGTCGGTACCTGATCTGCGTGAACGCCGCCTGCATCCCCGAAGACTGGGCCTGGTTCTCGTCCCACCACGACGAAGCGGCGGACGCCTGCACCCTCGAGGACGCCTCTGCCGAGTACGCCCAGCTCGCGATCCAGGGCCGCCACGCCGAGGCCGTGGTGGCGAAGCTCACCGACCATCCCGTGTCGGAGCTGGCCTACTACCGCTTCGCCGAGCCTCTGTTCGCGGGCGCGCCCTCCATCCTCGCGCGCACCGGCTACACCGGCGAAGACGGGTTCGAGGTGTTCACGGCCCCGAAGAACGCGCCGCGGATCTGGGACGCGATCCTCGAGGCGGGCGCGGAGTTCGGCATCCAGCCCATCGGGCTCGGCGCGCGGGACACGCTGCGGCTCGAGATGAAGTACTCCCTGTACGGGAACGACATCACCCGGGAGACCACGCCCCTGGAGGCGCGCCTGGGGTGGATCACGAAGCTCAAGAAGGGCGACTTCGTGGGGCGGGACGCGCTCCTGGCCCAGAAGGCAGAGGGGCTGAAGCGGGTGCTCGTCGCCTTCAAGCTGCTCGACCGAGGGATCGCCCGCCACGGCTACCCGGTCCTCGTGGACGACGAGGTCGTGGGAGAAGTCACCTCGGGGGCCCCGTCCCCGTCCGTGGGGGCCTCCATCGGCCTCTGCTACCTGCCCTTCAGTCACCGCAAACCCGGCTCCCGATTCGAGGTGCAGGTGCGCAAGAAGCGCATCGCCGCCGAGGTCGTGAAGCCCCCCTTCTATCAGCGCCCCTACTGACGCCTTTCGCGCAGCCCGGAACCCGACATGACCGAAGTTCGCAGCGACTACCGCTACACCGATGAGCACGAATGGATCCACGAGACCGAGAGCGGCACCGTGCGCATCGGGATCACCGATCACGCCCAGGACGAGCTGGGGGACATCGTCTTCGTGGGCGACTTCCCGGACCTCGGGGACCGGGTGGAGTCCGGAGACGCCGTGGGCGTGGTGGAGTCGACGAAGGCCACCAGCGACATCTACGCCCCGATCAGCGGGAAGATCGTCGCCCTCAACGAGGAGCTCGAAGAGGAGCCCGAGCGCATCAACAAGGGTCCTTACGGCGACGGTTGGCTGATGGAGATCAAGCCCGCCAACAAGGCGGAGTTCGACGAGCTCCTCAGCGCCGACCAGTACACGCAGCTCCTCGCCCACAGCTGACGCCATGACGCGCCGCGTGCTCGACCCCGTCGACGCCTTCGCCCCCCGGCACCTCGGACCCCGGGACGCGGACGTCGCCTCCATGCTCGCGACCCTCGGGGTCGACTCCCTCGAGACGCTCGCCGATCAGGCCGTGCCGCCGTCGATCCGGGTGGATCGGAGCCTGGACGCCCTGCCGGACGGCCTCAGCGAATCCGACGCCCTCGCCCTGCTGCGCTCCATGGCCTCGAAGAACGAGGTCCGTCGCACTTGGATCGGGATGGGCTACTACGGCACCAACGTGCCGCCGGTCATCCAGCGCAACGTGCTGGAGAGCCCTGCCTGGTACACCCAGTACACGCCCTACCAGGCCGAGATCGCCCAGGGCCGCCTCGAGGCCCTGCTCAACTTCCAGACGATGGTGGCGGACCTCACCGGCCTGCCGATCGCCAACGCGTCCCTGCTGGACGAGGCGACCGCCGCGGCCGAGGCCATGGCGCTGTGCCGGGCGGCCACGCGCGGCAAGAAGTCCGGGTTCTTCGTCGAAGACGGCGTACACCCCCACGTCGTGGCGGTGGTGGCGGCGCGGGCGAAGCCCATCGGGGTCGAGATCCACCGGGGGGCGGCGGCGGACGCCGACTTCGCGGGGCAGGACCTCTTCGGGATCCTGCTTCAGTACCCGAACACGGACGGGGCCATCGAGGACTACGCGGCGGTGGCCGAGGCCGCCCACGCGTCGAAGGCCCTGGTGGCCGTCGCCACGGATCTGCTGGCCCTGACGCTGCTCACGCCCCCGGGCGAGTGGGGCGCGGACGTCGCCGTCGGCTCCGCCCAGCGCTTCGGGGTCCCCTTCGGCCTCGGTGGCCCGCACGCGGCGTTCATGTCCGTCACGGAGAAGCACCAGCGGAAGCTCCCCGGCCGCGTGGTGGGGGTGTCGATCGACCCCGCCGGGCGGCCCGCGTACCGCCTCGCGATCCAGACTCGCGAGCAGCACATCCGCCGCGACAAGGCGACCTCCAACATCTGCACCGCCCAGGTGCTGCTCGCGATCATGGCGAGCATGTACGGCGTGTATCACGGCCCCGGGGGTCTCACGGCCATCGCCCGCCGCGTGCGCGCCGCCACCCACGCCCTCGCCGTCGCCCTCGAGGCGCTGGGAGCGACCGTGGACGGCGGGCCCCGCTTCGGCACGCTGCGGGTGCGTCTGGCGAATCCGGACGCGGTCGCCGCCGCCCTGGAGCGGGCCCGGATCAACCTCCGTCGGTACGACGACGGCTTCGGCATCTCCCTGGACGAGACCGTCACCCGCGGCGACCTCGCGGCCCTCATCGCGGCCTTCTCGGACGGGCTCGACTCACGCCCCGGCGAGTTCGACCTCGACGCCCTCGCGGCCGACACGCCGGAGCTCCCGGCGGGCTTCGCCCGGTCCTCCGAGTTCCTGACCCACCCCGTCTTCAACTCGCACCACAGCGAGACGGAGATGCTGCGGTACATCCACTCGCTGCAGGCGGGGGACCTGTCCCTGGCCTTCTCGATGATCGCCCTCGGGTCCTGCACGATGAAGCTCAACGGCACCTCCCAGATGGTGCCGGTGACGTGGCCGGAGTTCGGGAACATCCACCCCTTCGCCCCGCGCGCGCAGTGGTCCGGCTACAGCGCCATGTTCGACGACCTCGAGCGCTGGCTCGCGGAGGCGACGGGCTTCGACGCCGTGAGCCTGCAGCCCAACGCCGGGTCCCAGGGCGAGTACGCCGGCCTCCTCACCATCAAGGCGTGGCAGGAGGCCCGCGGCGAGCACGGGCGCGACGTGTGCCTGATCCCCACCTCGGCCCACGGCACCAACCCGGCCTCCGCCGTCATGGCGGGCTTCCGCGTGGTCGGGGTGGCCTGCGACGAGGACGGCAACATCGACGTGGACGACCTCCGGGTGCGCGCCGCGGAGCACGCCGATCGCCTCGGCGCGCTGATGGTCACGTACCCGTCGACCCACGGGGTCTTCGAGACGTCGATCCGCGAGGTCTGCGCGGTCGTGCACGAGCACGGCGGCCGGGTGTACCTCGACGGCGCCAACATGAACGCGCAGGTCGGCCTGTGCCGGCCCGCCGACTATGGCGCGGACGTGTGCCACCTCAACCTGCACAAGACCTTCTGCATCCCCCACGGCGGCGGCGGCCCGGGCATGGGCCCCATCGGGGTGACGGCGGAGCTCGCCCCCTTCCTGCCGGGGCACCCCCTCGTCGAGGGCGTCGGGGGCGCGCAGGCGATCGGTCCGGTGAGCGCGGCGCCCTACGGGAGCCCGTCGATCCTCCCCATCCCGTGGATGTACATCGCCACCATGGGGCGGGACGGCCTCACGAAGGCCACGCAGGTCGCGATCCTGAACGCGAACTACATGGCGGAGCGGCTGTCGAGCACGTTCGAGGTGCTGTACCGGGGCCCCAACGGCCGGGTGGCGCACGAGTTCATCCTCGACATGCGCCCGTTCAAGAAGAGCGCGGGGGTCACGGTCACCGACATCGCCAAGCGGCTCATGGACTACGGGTTTCACGCCCCCACGGTGTCGTTCCCGGTGGTGGGCACGCTCATGATCGAGCCCACGGAGTCGGAGTCCCGCGCCGAGCTGGACCGCTTCTGCGACGCCCTGATCGCCATCCGCGAGGAGATCCGGGCGATCGAAGAGGGGCGCCTGGACGCAGAGGACAACCCCCTCAAGCGCGCGCCTCACACCGCCGTGGACATCGCGTCGGAGGGCTGGGATCGGGGCTACTCACGCGAGCTCGGCGCCTACCCGGCCCCCTGGGTGCGTGCCCACAAGTTCTGGCCGCTGGTGGGTCGGATCGACGAGGCGTACGGCGACCGCAACCTCATGTGCACCTGTCCCCCGTGGCACCCCTCTCAATAAACCGGCTCGCTTCGCCTCCGCCGGTTTCTTGCCAGGGGCCCCGCACTACCTCCTGAGGACTCCGCTTCGCGTTGCTCCGCTGCGCGCGCTCGGGGCGCTTGCCTACACGTCCTGAGCCGCGCGGGTCAGTCGCCGGAGTCGGTGATCGGGGGCAGGAACGACGGCGGCGGGAGCTTGCTGCCGCCCGCGCGCTTCTTGCGCTTCTTCGCCTCGACGGCGCGCGTGCGCTGGGTGTCCGTGGCCTTCGGCAGGTCGTCCATCGAGTCGAGCCAGTCGTCGGACGAGTCCGTCGGGTTCGGGATGTCGGAGACGCTCACGCCCTCGACGACCACGTTCTCGTGCACCATCGGGGGGCCCTCGTTGGCCGCCGCGACCGCGGGGGAGATGGCCACGGGGGCGGTGCGCAGGGAGTCCGCGACCCACTCGTCGTCCGCTTCGATCAGCTCGCGGGGGAGCGTCTCCGCGTCGGCGATGACCCGCAGGTTGTCCGCGGCGACGGCGGTGGACCCGGGCCGGGCCGAGTCGGGGGCCGCCTCGACCTCCACGGCGTCGTGCCGATCCGTCACCAAGGCGGGATCGACCGTCCGATCGCGCTCCGGCATCGGGCCCGCCAGGAGTCGGGCCTGAATGGCGGCCTCGAGCGCCGCGGAGTCGATGCCCAGCTTGGTCTCGGCGCCCGGCACGGCGTCTCCCCCCACGCTCAGGCGGATGCGGAATCGGCGGCCGCCGACCTCGAACACGTCCCCGGGGAACGCCTCGGCGCTGACCACGGGCGAGCCGTTCAGGAGCACCGGCCGCAGGCTCGATCCCGCCCGCACCTCGATCTCCTGGCCGCGTCGCCGCACGGTGAAGAGGGTGCCGACGCCGTCGTCGCCGATGCGTACGTCGTCGTCGTCCGTGAACCCGCAGGAGGTGGTGCCGGCGTCGGGCTTGAACCGCACCCCGGTGCCGTCGTCCGTGATCTCGTGGATCTCGGGTCGCCCCGAGCGGACCGGGGAGGAAAGGACCTCGTTGTTGTTTCGCTGCGCCCCTCGACGGAGGTCCTCGATGCGCTGTCGCGCGGTGTCGAGAGGCGCTGCATCGGGGTCGCCACCCCCGGAGTCGAACTCGGACAACGAGAAGTCGAGGGTGAAGTTGGCCTTCCGCCCCCTCGCGCTCCCCGGCGCCGCGGCCTCGACCACGGGCCCGTCGGAGGCGTCCACGGCGACCTGCCCGGCCCTCGCGACGGCCTCTCGGGCCTTCTGGGCGGCGGCGTCGCGCTGCCGGTCGAGGCGATTGACGCGCGGCGGCGGCTCACCCCCCGGCCGCGGCGACGTGCGCGCGTTGGGGTTCGGGCCACGACCTGCGAGCGCGCGGGGGACCTTCAGCCCCTCGCTGGGCAGCGGCGCCACGAACCCCGAGTCGAGGGACGTGGAGACGTCCTGCTCATCCTCCTCGAGGAACTTGAGGGTGTAGCCCCCGATCACGATCGCGTCCGAGTGGAAGAGCAGCGATCGCTCGATCGCCTCCTCGTTCACGAACGTCCCGTTCTTCGTGTCCAGGTCCTGGATGATGTAGCCCGCGACGCTCTCCCGGATCACGGCGTGACGCCGGGATACACGTGAGTCGAGCAGCTGGATGTCGACGCCATCCGCGCGGCCGATCAGGACAGGCTTGTCCGGGAGGTAGAAGACCCCCTCCAACCGTCCGCCTCGAAAGATGCTCAGCTGTGCCAATGCTCTCCCTCACCCGCCCGCACCGACACCGATCCGGGGTCGTTGATCCTACATCCCCACGGACGGAAGGACCAAAAACGGACCGAATCGACCTGCTGAGGCCTATCTGGGGGCGGTGATGAGCCCGGGGAACTGGACGTTCGAGCGGGGGTCGATGCCCGTCATCTCGGTGCGCTCGACCACGATCGGGATGGCGAAGCCGAAGTTGCGGATGTGGATCATCCCGTCGTCGTCGGCCGCCTCGGCGGGCGGGTCGGGGAACGGGGCGGCGAGGCGGAAGGCCTCCTTGATGGCCTCGTCGAAGGCAGGGACGCCGCTGGGCTCGGCGATCTCGATGGCCACGAGCGTGCCGTCGAGGGCGATCAGCCCCTTGAGCTGCATCTTGTAGAGGCGCTTCGTGATGGGGACCCGGGGTCGCGCGTTGGGCAGGGTCTGGCCCGCGTAGAAGACCACGAGCCGCTTCACCCGGTTCCAGAACGCGGCGAACACGAACTCGTGGGCGTTGAGGGCGGTGGCGTCCGACACCGCGACCTCGGGGAGCCAGTCCGCCGACGGGGCACCCGCCATGAACGTGCGGTCGTGGCTGGAGAGGACGTCCTGGGCCACGCCGTCCTGGTCCGTGAAGTCGAACAGCGACGGGTCCGGGAAGTGGGAGAACCGTCCGTCGCGGAACGCGCGGCTGCCGGTGCTCGCGCCGGTGCTCGCCGACGACGTCCGCTGGGCCACCTGCGACTCGAGCTCGTAGGCGTCCTCTTCGCTGTACGTCGGGGCCGTCACCTCGCGGTCGGCGCGGGTCCTCGGGTCCACCGTCTGCACCGGGACGGTCGCGTTGTACTCGGCCAGGAAGTCCGCTTCGTCCGGCGGCGTCTGGTCCTCCGGCGGGGCGATCTCGACGATCTGGCCGGAGACGTCCCGCTCCTCCTCCTCGAGCTCCTGCTCGGGCTCCTCCTCGGGCTCTCCCTCGGGCGGCGCGACGGAGAGGAAGGTGAACTCGAGCCGGTCCTCCGCCGGGGGCGGGGCCTCGCGGAAGTAGGTGCTGTCGACGAACCAGATCGCGAACGGGACGTGCAGCAGCAGGGAGAGGATCGCCGCGATCGCCGCGTTGCGGCGCAGGGACTGCGAGCGTCGGTCTCTCCGGGGCACGTCTTCTAATTAGTCACCGGCGGCGTCGCCTCGCAAGGGCAGGGACGCCCAACAGGAGAACAAACGCCGCGGCCGAGCCCTGGGCCTGGGTCTCGGTCGTGTCGTCCTCGCACCCGCAGGCGGGCGACTCGCGGAAGATCACGGGCTCCTCGCCGGTCCCGCACCACGGCCCCAGCTCGGCCCCCTCGAAAGCGAAGCGATCGGGCGACGCGACGGCCATGGCGGAGAGGTACGTGAGCATCTGAGTCCACAGGTGGGGCTGCGCGACGCGCTGGTCCACGGCGTCGAAGAAGGTGTCGCCGTCCGTGTCGAGGGCGACCCAGACCTCCCCGAGGTGGTGCGTGCCGGGGATCGTCAGGTCCTCCGCCATGCGCCGGATCGACTCGGTGTTCGTCTCCACCTGGCGCCCCGCCGAGCGCGGGTGCAGGTCCCAGTAGCGGGCGAGGGACAGCGTCTTCTTCTGGACGTAGGAGGCTCCGTCGGTCTCCAGGGCGGTGGCGGCCCGCGACGCGTCCAGGGCGAAGTCCGCGTAGTCGTCGAGGGCGCCGCGGGTGAACGCGTCCACGGCCCCGCGGAGGGCGGCTTCGTCCCCCTGGTTGCCCACGAGGTCCTCGAAGTAGACGTCGTGCGTGGGGTCGACGGCCAGCTCCTCGGGCCAGAGGATCCAGTCCGCCCGGTCCTCCCCGTCGCCCGCGAGCTCGGACCACGTGCCCGGATCGTCGTCCTCGCCCGGGGTGTAGTAGAGGCGAAACGCCACGGTCGCGAGCTCGTGGGCGCGCTCCTCCCAGTAGTCGACGCGGGGGTCGTCGATGCAGAGCGCGCGGGCGGCCCGGGCGGCGGCGAGCAGGCCCATGCGGGTGGTGTGCGTCGAGTAGATGCTGACGCTGAAGGTGGGGTTGTCGTCCTCGCTGGCCTCGCACGGGCGGAGGGCCTCCCAGTCGCCCGCCGCGAGGGCCGCGGCGCGGGCGTCGGCGTCGGGGATCTCGCCTCGCTGCAGCGCCTCGTAGGCGGGGAGCCAGGGGTGGCGGGCCGGGCCCTCGGTGCCTTCCAGCGCGGGGTGCGACGGATCGACGCAGGCCGCGAGCAGGTCCGCGCCGCGCTCGATGGCGGGCCACACCGAGGCCAACGCGTCGCGCTGCTGGGCGTCGTTGGCCCCGTACGCGGCGTGCGCCCAGAAGCCCCACAGGGAGAGGCCCACCTGGTCGATCTCGAAGTGGTTGATCGAGGCCGTGCCGGTGAGGCCGTCGGCGAAGAAGTTCATGAGCCAGGCGCCCCGGGGGCTCTGGAGGATCTCGCTCCCTTCGTCGCCGAAGAGGACGTGCTCCTTGTTCTGGCGGGCCGCGAGGAACCGCTTGTGACGGCTCACCAGGTCGTACTCCCCGGCGACGTCGAGGCCCAGGTCGAAGAAGACCGAGTCGCGGGGCCAATCGAGGTGATACGCGGGCTGCGTGGAGATCGACGCGACCATGGCCGCCGTCGCCGCGTCGGTGCCTTGGTGCAGCGCGATGAGCGAGCGCTTGGAGAAGGCCGTGGTGGCCTCGCCGAACGCCTCGTGCTCGGGCAGGTGGGCGTCCGCGAGCATGGCCTCGAGGGCGGCGTCGGCGCGATCCCGGCCCGCGTCGAAGCCCTCGCCGCGGGCGGCTTCCAGGATCTCCAGGGCGCCGTGGGGCGTACCCGCTGCGGCCCAGAACACGTCGAACACGGCCTCGCCCGCCTCGTCCAGGGGGGCGTCCCAGGCGAGGGCGAGGTTCGCCCGGCAGGCGCCGAGGGTCGAGCCGCTCATCGTGTCGGCCTGGGCGGCGTCGAAGGCGGACTCGGGGGCCCGGCTCCAGGTCGGGTTCTCCGCGCAGCGGGAGTCGGTGTCGATGCCCACGTGGTGCTCCGAGGACGCGCCGCCCCCCATGGCGATCGCGACACCGTCGCCGAACGACGCGGCCTGAAGCTCCTCGATCTGCCCGGCCGAGGGCGACGTCTCCGGCTGGTTCATCAGCTGGTCGAGGAGACCGAGATCGGCTCGGTCGTCGCCCGGGCGGAAGTGCACGACGGCGTCGGCGCCGGCGTCGAAGTACGCCGCGAAGTCCCCCTTGGAGTCGTCCTGGATCGGGTTCAGGGGATCGCGGTGCAGCGACGGGGCGAGGTTGGCGTAGAGCACGTAGGTGACGTCCGTGACGTCGGTCCCCTCGTCGGCCCGGACGAGCGTCCGGCGCAGGACCACGTCCGCATCGGAGTCGACGGTCGTCCACTGGGTCACCGTGAGGCCCAGGACCTCGTTGCGCGCCACGATCTCCACCGCCGCCGACTCGTCCCCGGCGTAGCGCTGGTCGTGGGTCCACGCCGCGTCGCGCAGCCAAGTGAACGACTCCCCGGACGGCGACGTGACGCGGAGGCCCCCGAAGATCCCCTCCGTCTGCCGGGCCCCGAAGTACTGCAGCGAGCGAGCCTCGTCCGACGCCTCGGTCTCGAAGTCCACGTGGTCGAAGTACGACGGCGACGGCCAGGACAGCACGGAGACCTCGCCGCGCGGCGCGACCCCCGCCGTCAGGCGGCCGTTTCCGCTCTGGGACGAGAGGTACGTGGCGCCGAGGAGGTGCTCGTTGATGTCCCAGGTTCGTTGGGCGGACGCCTCGGGCGGCCCGAACAGGGCGGCCGAGGCGAAGACGGCGAGCGAGGCGCCCGTGCGGAGGATCGGGGAACGACTCATTCGGTCTCCGGCGGGTCGCTGAGGCGACGCACCTTCTTCAGCTTGCGTACGAGGGAGGCGTCCATCGGATCGACGTCGATCCGCTTCGCCTTGGAATCGGGGGTGAAGCGGAGCGTCTTCCGTCGCTCGTCCACCATCACCCGGACCACGAGGGGGGCCTTCGAGTTCGCCACGTAGACGTGGACCGGGATGCTGACGGGGTGCACGTCCTCCACGTGCCCGAACTCCACGACCACCTCGCCCGTCTTGCGGTCGATGGAGGCCGTGTACTCGACGAACGGCAGCGATCCGCCCTCGAGGATTCGGGCCGCCTGGTCGCGCAGGTCGCGCCCGCCGAGCTCCTCGACGGTCTTCAGGAACCCGTCGGCGCCGACCCCGCGGCCGGACGAGCGGTTCATCAACTCCTTGGCGCCGTCCAGGAACGGACGGGCCCCCACGCGGTCGGCGATCTCGGACCACAGCAGCGTCGCGCGGCTCCAGGTCTGAAACGCGAACGCCCGGCCCTGGCGCTCCCCCACGAGCACCGGCGGCGCGGCCCCGTCGACCTCCGCCGTGAGGCGACGCATGCTCTGCGTGCGCTGCTTGAGGGCGCCCATGCCGCCCACCCGGCCGAGGAACAGCAGGCCCGTCCAGGACGCCGCGGCCTCGGTGATCCAGATGTCCCGGTAGGTCCGAGGCGGCGTGCGGTGACCCCACCACTGTCGCGTCGTCTGCACCATCAGCAGGTACTTGCCGATCTCGAGGGGCTCGACCATGAGCGCGTCGATGGCTCGGGCCTCCACCAGATCGTGGGACGGCGCCGTGATGGGCGACCCGGACAGGAGCATGCCCGACGGACCCTGCACGAAGCCCTGCCAAGGCCGCATGTGGCCCGGCGGGAGGCACGACCAGCCCCCTCCGCTGTTCCCCTCGGCGCCCGCCTGCCAGTTCAGCATCGGGTACGGGACGCCCTCCACCACGTGCAGCGTGCTGTAGGGGAACGGGCCCCACAGCGCGGTGTTGAACTCCACCATCGCCCGGGCCATCCGGCTGCTGCCGGTCAGGTCCGCGGTGGAGCCCTGCGGACCCCAGGCGATGATCCGCGGGTTCGCGCCCTGGTCCTTGAGCTCCGTCTTGCGGAGGGCGCCCACCACCAGCGTGAGGTTCCTCACGCCCCCGGGCTCCTCGTAGGCGTAGTGCCAGCCGCTCTTCTCCTCGCGCTCCTCGAGCAGGTCCCCGGGGGCGATCGCGCGCATGAACCGGGGCGTGTGGATCTCGACCCGGCTGGCGAAGTGATCCGGGCGCGGGTTCCTCGGGTACCAGGCCCACGGCCCCAGCTCCGAGAAGAAGGTGTCGGGCATCTCCCGACCGCCCGGCGAGACGTACGGGATGCCCTGGGTCATGGGCCCGCCGTAGTCGATCTTCAGCTGCGCGACGCCGCCCTTCGCCACCGGCTCGGCGAGCACGACGAGGAGGCGGCTGCCCCGGTGGATCACCGGGAGGAGGCGGTCCTGGCCGTCGCGGACGCGGGCGATCTTGATGAACCGCTGGGCGGCCTCGGCCACGCAGAGCTCGCGGCGTCGGTCCATCTCGAGGACCACCGCGTGCAGCGGGCGCTCCTTGGGGTTCAGGACCTGGACCTCGGAGCGGATCTCCACCCGGACGAGGTCCTGGCCCGACGGACCCGCGGGCGGGAAGGTGACGTCCAGATCCGTGGCGAGGACGTCGTAGTTCGACCCCGGGCTGGGGGGGGCGCCGAAGCTGGCGACGACGTCCAGATCCGGCGGCGCCTGCCCCTGAGGCCGGGCGAGGTAGATCGCGGTCGTCTCGTCGGGCAGCAGCGCGCCGCGCGGGTTGTGCAGGTACGACAGCCACGACCCGGGCCCGCCCGCGAGCTTCAGGTCCGCCAGGAAGTGCCCGCCTTCGCTGCCCCCGCCGTAGAGATCCAGGAGGGTGTCCACCAACAGGTCCGGGGCCCAGCGGCTCCACAGCGGGTTCCCGAGGACGGAGTCGCGGGCCTCGTAGACGCGGTAGGCCGAGCCGTCCGAGTCCGGCGGGCCGGTGCGCTCTCCGGCGAACAGCTCGTCGGCGGCGCCGTCGGTGAAGCGCAGGTGCGCGGCGGTGAACAGCTGCTCGAAGGGGGCGAAGTCGGTGGCGGTCTGCCAGGTGGTGGTCTCGACCCCGGCGGGGAGCACGAAGTTCGCGCGCCCGTCGCCCAGGAAGACGGCGCCGGAGACGCGCCCGTCGGCCGCCGTGAGGGCGTGCAGTCGGCCGGACTCGAACGTCAGGGTGACCCCCGGTCGCGTGATCGTGAGGCCCTTCGCGTCGATCGAGGCCTCCTTGTCGAGGGTGAGCGTCTCGAGCGTGGCCGCCGCGTCCACCACTTCGGTGAGCTCGACCGCGTGCGCCGGAGCGGACACGGCCGCGAGCGTCAGCGAGGCGACGAGGGCGGGGAGCAGGGAGGAAGAAAGAGTCGGCATCGGGGGCTCGGGTGGCGAAGGGCGGCGCATGGTAGCAAGGTCGATCCGACACGCGCGCATGCGCGCGAGCGAAGGGAACACGGTGCCGACGTCGTCCATTCCCGAAGGTGGACCGCGACTCCGCGATGCGCTCCGTTCGGGCCGCCGCCGCGGCGCCGTGGAGGCCGTCCTGGAGCTCCGCCGCGGGGGCCTCGGGGTGGACGCCGTGGCCGCGCAGTGCGTCGATCACGTGCTCCGCGCCGGGGGCGGGCTGCTTCGGGGGTCCCGGTTCGGGCGCGTCCCCGAGGTCCTCGCCGCGATCCCCGTCCTCGGGGCCGCGGTGGGGGAGGACGCCGCCTGGGACGTGGCCACGGCAGCCGCGGATCTGCTCGCCGTGGCGGTGCCCCCCGCCCCCACCGCCGCCGCCGCCGTCCCCGGTTCCCCCGTCTGGGCGTCCCGCACCGAGGACTGGGGGCGCCCCGCGCTCACGGCGGGCGCGGTGGCTCGCCTCGACGCGTGGCTCGGCCCGACGGGGCTGACCGACGGGCTCCGACGCTCCTTCCCCCCGCCGCGCCGCCCGCCGCTCCATCGACACGGGCCCTGGGTCGACCCCTCGCCCGACGGCGTCGTGCTCGCGGCGACGGCGCTCTTCCGCGCCCGCCCGGGCTTTCGGGAGGCGGCCGCCGTGCTCGTGGCCCGGGAGGCCTGGGCCGACGGCTCCGCGATCGCCGTCGCCGCGGCCGCCTCGTTCGCGCAGGACACCCGGGATCACGCCCCGCGGCGGCGCGGTTCACCGGCGCCGGCGGGTCCCCCCGAAGCCGTCGACGACGCCGTGTTTCGGGAGGCCCTGGCGGACGCCGCGACCCGGGAGGCCGTGCACAGCTTCGGGGTGGTGCACGCCCTCGCCGCCGCCCTCGCGGAGCTCGCCCGGGAGGGGTCCCGACCCGTCGCCGCGGCGGCCCGATCCGCGCTGATCGCGTCGCGGCCGACTCAGTCGCCGGCCCGCCCCCCGGGGGCGACGCTTGCAGCTCGCAAGTATCGGGCATGACAGAGAAAACTCAGCACATGCATGTATACTCGTCGGCCCTTGGATTCCGACGACCAGCTGCTCCTGTTTCGCCGTCCCGGCGCGCCCGAGACGGTCGAACGTCGGCCCCCGAGGCGTTCTCCGCAGCGGTCCCGAGGGCGCCCTCATCGCCGCGCGGGCGGGCAGGAGGCGTTCCCGTTTCCGCGGCGTCGATCCGAGATGCCGTTCGCCACGCGGATGTCGGATCTCGTGCGCCGCCTCCAGCTCCTCGAGCGGGACGCCAAGTCCGGCCTCAAGCTCACCCTCCCCCAGGCCCACGCGCTGCACGCGCTGCGGGCGTCCGGCCAGCTCAGGATGCAGGAGCTGGCCATGTGCCTCGGCCTCGCGCAGTCCACGGTGACCCGCCTCGTCGCGCCCCTGAAGCGGATGGGGCTGCTGGACCGTCGCCCCGACCGGCGGGACGGCCGCGCCACGTGCGCCTTCCTGACCCCGGAGGGCGCGGCCATGGCCGACCGCATCGACGGCGCCGACATGGAGCTGTACGAAGACATCCTGTCCCGGCTCCCCGAGACCCGTCGCGCCGAGGTGGTCGCGGCGATCGCCCTGCTGCACGAGACGGTGGCGGATCTCGGCGACGACGCCGGCGCCTGAGCGGCGACTCATGAACGAGCCTTTCCACAAGCGACAGCCGATCCTCGCCGGTTGCCTGGGGTGCGTGGGGGTCGGGATCCTCGGCACGATCGCGGCGGTCGTCTTCATGACCCTCCTGGGCAAGAGCTGCATCGACAACGCGAGCAAGCAGCTCGGCGTCGACAGCCTCCCCGCCACCGTGCGGGACGCCATGGCCCAGGGCTACGGCATCTCGATCGACAGCACGCCGGAGGGCACGAAGTTCTCGGTCACGCCCATGGAGCCGCGCGCGGTCACCTGCGCGGACGTGCACGGCGTCCTCTTTCCCCACCTGACGGGCACGCTCGAGACGGTCGTGGTTCACTCCGAGAGCTACGAGGCGGGACCCGACGGAACGATGCAGCCGGTCCCTATCACGTGTACATGGAGCGGGTTCCCCACGAAGGAGACGCCCGCGGGAGATCCCCAGTGAAGAAGCTCGTTTTTCTGCTCGCCGCCGTCCTCCTCGTGCCCGCCTCGGCGACCGCCAAGCCGAAGGACCGTCCCAAGCTGCTCCAGCCCCTGGAGGACGAGCTCACGGCGAAGGGCGAGCTCTCCAAGGACCTCTCGAAGCTGCTGAAGGTCGGCGAGTTCTGCATGAGCGACGACAAGCGCTGGGACAAGGCGATGTCGGACGGCCAGACGTCCATCAGCATCATCCGCGAGATGCTCATCGACTCGGTCGTGTGCTGGCAGCGCGCAGAGAAGAAGGCCGGGAAGCTCGGTGAGGCGGCGTCGCCGGCCGCCGAGTACTACGCCGCCCGGGCCCGCTACATGGAGACGTTCCGGAGCTTCATCTGGGCGATCGAGGCCAAGAACGTCCAGGACCGCCTGTCGGTCTGCAAGCGGCTCAAGACGGCCATGGACGAGGCCGGCGCCGCGAACACGGCGGCCGACGGGCTCGCCGACAAGTTCACCACCGAGGACGGCAAGGTCCTCGCCCTGGCCACGATGCAGACCAGCAAGGGCCTGGGCGAGCAGATCACGGACGAGTACGCCAACCAGCGGTGCGAGTAGCACACGCGATCCTGCTGGGCGCGGCGGTCGCGATCGTCGGCTGCCCGAAGAAGAAGCCGCCGGAGCGGGAGCTGCCCACCCCGAGCGAGGTCCGTCCGACCGTCGCGCGCACCTGGGCCGAGATCACGCCCGCCTTCTACGAAGAGTTCGCCGAGTTCGCGGACTACGACATCGTCCCCACCGTCGGCGAGCTGCTGCTGCGCCACGACACCACCCGCTGGACCCGCCGGGAGGCGGTGTGGGGCCCACCCGATCTGCCCGTGATCGAGTTCATCGACACCGACCGTCGAGCGACCGATCGGTCGGCGGTGGCGGGGTGGGTGCTCGCCGACGCGCCCGCTCCCTCCGAGGAGGGCCTGCTCCCCGCCGACGACCCCGGGGTCGCCCCCTCCCGACGCGTGCGTGCGGTGATCCTCCGCGACTTCGCGGGCGCCCCGACGGCGGCGACGGCCCCCGATCTGCTCCTCACGATGGGGGACGTGTTTCCGCCCCCGTGGACGTTCTGCGCCCCCGCGGCGCCCCCCGGCACCGCCCTCGCCTACGACGCCGCCCGAGGCCTCAAGTTCGGCCTGGTTCAGGATCCATCGAAGGACGAGGGGGGCTGGACCGTCGATCACGTAGAATTCCTGAGCCCCGGTTTCGTCGCCGAAGATTGGTGGGCGGCCAAGGGGTACGGGGAATGTGCGGCGTTCGCCGCGATGGACGCGCAAGGGCGGGTCCGAACGCTGCGCGCGCGCTGAGAGGAACCCGATGCTTCGCACCCTGCTCGTCTGTCTGCTCGCCCTCCTCCTGTTCCCCGCCGGCCCCGCGCAGGCGGGCAGCGACGGGGGCTTCGACCACGCCTACACCGGCTTGGACGGCGTCTTGCGGGCCCACGTCGACGGCGAGGGGATGGTGAACTACGCCGCGCTGAAGGGATCGCCCGAGCTCGCGGCCTTCCTGAAGTCGGTCGCCGACGTGTCGGCCGAAGAGGTCGGCGGCTGGTCGCGCTCGTCGCAGATCGCCTTCTATACGAACGCCTACAACGCGATCACCCTCCAGGCGATCGTCGACGCGCTGCCGACGGCCTCGATCCGGGACATCACGCCGAACGCGTGGGACCACGAGCGCTGGACGGTCGCGGGCCGCACCGTGTCCCTCAACTGGATCGAGCACACGAAGCTGCGGAAGAACCTGAACGAGCCGCGCGTGCACTTCACGCTCGTGTGCGCCGCGAAGGGCTGCCCGAAGCTGAAGAACCGGGCCTACACGGCCGCGAACATCGGCGCCGAGATGGAGGCCGCCGCGAAGACGTTCTTCTCGGATCGCACGAAGAACCGCTGGGACGCCGAGGGCAAGAACGTCTACCTGTCGAAGATCCTGGACTGGTACGGCGACGACTTCGTCGGCTACAAGGGCCTCCCGGAGATCGCGGGGATCGACGGCCTGAGCGCCAAGCAGCAGGCTGGGATCCGCTTGTTCGCCAAGTACCTGAGCGAAGCGGATCGGGCCGCGCTGGGTGCAGGCGGCCTCGCGGTGATCTACAACGACTACGACTGGGCCCTGAACAAGCAGTAGCGGAGCGACCTTGCCCGAGACCGTCCCCATCCAATACGGCGACCTGTTCGAGTTCCTCGAGGACTATCGGGCGGCGTTCTCGCAGCTCCGATACGCCGTCCCGGCGGGCACGGTGAAGGAGGGCGAAGAGGTGGCCTTGGCCGTGGCGGTGCCCGTGCTCGAAGAGGTGATCACGCTCTACGGGCAGGCCGGGACCGCGAACGGCGAGGGCGCCCCGGTGCAGATCGACCCCGAGGCGGGCGACGGCATGTCGCGCCTCGAGGGCTTCTATCGATTCGTGGGCCAGGTCGTGGAGTCGATGCTCGTCTCCGGGCGCTTCCAGGTGACGGGGCAGTGGGCGGCCGGGGGACCGGCCGGAGCCGCGACGGCGGGGGGGGCGAAGACCGCCGGACCGGTGGGCTCCGAGGCCCTGGGGGACGCGCTGCTCACCGGCGAGGTGAACGAGAAGTCCATGACGCTCCTGCTCATGGAGCTGTACCGGACGAACGCCCGCGGCGTGCTGGAGATCCAGTCGGAGTCGGGGCGACGCCTCGCCTACTTCGACAAGGGCGGCATCGTGCAGTGGGCGGCCGACCCGATCGTCCAGGACGAGTGCCTGGGCGTGCTGCTCGCGAAGGCGAAGAAGATCGACCAGCTCCAGCTGCGGAAGAGCCTGGAGCTCATGAACGACACCGGCCAGCAGCAAGGCCAGTGCTTCATCGACATGGGCGTCCTGACGTTCCCCCAGCTCGTGGTCTCGCTGATCACGCAGGTGGAGGTGATCACGCGCGGGATCATGCGGAGCGACGTGGGCACCTACTCGTTCCACCCGAAGCCCAGCCTCGGGAAGGACTTCATCACCCCGCCCATGAAGGCGGCCGGCTTCCTGTACGCCTACTTCCGCAAGCGCTTCGCGGCGTCCAACACGATGGACCTCGACCGCCGGGTGCAGCCGTTCATGGACAGCTACACGCGGCTCGCGAAGGACGTCCCGGTGCGGGACATGAAGCTCAAGAAGCCCGAGCAGCGGTTCCTCCAGATCGTGGGCGCGCGGTCCTACCGCTTCCGCGAGATCTTCACCGTCTCGAACATGGGCCGAGCCACCACGCTGCAGGCCCTGCTGACGCTGATCGAGCTGAACATGCTCGAGTTCGTCGAGGGCGAGGACGAGGGGCAACGCCTCGAGGGTCTGGGCAAGCGCCTCGACGCGAAGATCTACAACCTCGAGGGGGCGAACCCGTTCGACGTCCTCGAGATCCACTGGACGTCCCTCGACCCGCAGGTCAAGAAGGGCTGGGAGAGCCTGAAGAGCGAGTGGACGAAGTTCGGCCGCGGCAAGCTGCCCCCCGAGCTGGAGGCGAAGCGGAAGATCCTGCTCGACGCCTTCGACGCGGCGTACGACGAGATCGGCGAGAAGCGGAGGCGCGTGCTCGCCCGCAAGCAGTACTACGAGGACCAGCAGCACGAGTTCAGCGCGGACCTGCTCTTCAAGCAGGGCGAGATGCTGATGGTGCGCGGTCGCTGGGACGACGTGATCGACTGCTTCGAGAAGGCGGCCGAGCTCATGCCGCGCGAGGGCAAGTACCGACAGATGCTCAACGTGGCCCGCAACAAGAAGGCCGGCGCCTGAGGACTCAACCGACGCGGCGTCGCAGGGCGCGCTCGGCGGCCGCGGCGTAGCCCCCGCCGAACATGCGGGCGTGCGTGAGCTGGTGATACACGTTCCAGAGGTCTGCGCGCGATCGCCAGCCGGGGGCCGGATGGGCCTCCTCGTAGGCGTCGTGAAAGGCCGACGGGAAGCCCCCGAACAACAGCGTGAAGGCCAGGTCCGCCTCGCGGCAGCCGTAGTGCGCCGCGGGGTCGAACAGCCACGGGCGACCGGCGCGGTCCGTCAGCCAGTTGCCGCCCCACAGGTCCCCGTGGATCAGCGCCGGGCGCTCGTCGGCCACGGGCAGGTGATCCTCGATGTCCGCGCAGACGCGCTCGATGCGGTCGCGGAGCGACGACGGCAGGTGCGGTCCCGACATCGGGCGCAGCCGGTGGTCCGCGAACCAGCGGGCCGCGCCCACCGCGGCGGGGAGCTGCGGGTTGGCCTGGGGCAGGCTGCCGATCCAGCCGTCGCGGGGGAAGCCGTACGTGGGCGACGTCGTCCGGTGGATGGCCGCGAGGCCCCGACCCAGCTGCGCCGCGGACGCCGGGGTGCTCCGACCGACGTCGATCCACTCCATCTCGATGTGAGTCGGCCCCACGCTCAGGACCTCGGGGACGCTCACGTCCGCGCCCGTCGCCCGCAGCGCTTCGAGGCCCGCGGCCTCCACCTCGAACATGCCCGGCGGGGCCCCGGCGATCTCCTTGCGGAACGCGGCGCGGCCGTCGATCTCCACCCGCATCAGGTCGCCGCGAGCACGTCGTCCATCGAATAGAGGCCGGGAGACCGCCCCGCGGCGAGCCAAGCCGCCGCCCGCAGGCCGCCCCGCGCGAAGGTGTCGCGGTCCCAGCAGCGGTGGGTCAGCTCGATGCGCTCGCCGTGCCCCACCAGGAACACGGTGTGCTCGCCCACCACGTCGCCGCCGCGGAGGGTCTGGATCCCGATCTCCGCGTCGGTGCGCGCGCCCGTCTCGCCCACCCGCGAGGGCACGGCCCGATCGCGGGAGGGGGCGCCGCTGCGGGCCTCCTCGGCGGCCTCCAGGAGCATCCAGGCGGTGCCCGAGGGAGCGTCGACCTTGCGTCGGTGGTGCATCTCCACGACCTCGATGTCCCAGCCCGGACCGAGGCGGCGCACCGCGTCGCCGACCAAGGACCGGAGCACCGTGATGCCCGTCCCGGTGTTGGCCGCCTGCACCACGGGGACCGCTTCGCCCAGGCGTCGCAGGTCGTCCTGCTGCCGGTCGGTGAGGCCGGTGGTTCCGATGACGAGGGGGCGCGGCGCGGTGAGCAGGCGGGCGAGCAGCGGGCCCGTCCAGTCCGGGTGGCTGTAGTCGATCACCACGTCCGCGCGGTGAAGGTCGTCGGCGAGGGAGAGGCCCCCTGCCGAGGGGTCGCCGTCTTCGATGAGGCGGGCCAGGGCGGTGCCCATGCGACCGTCCCCGGAGAGGTGGACCGAGGTCACGCCGGCCCCACGGTGGACGGGGCGCCGGGGGCCCGCTCGGGCACCAGCGAGGCGAGCAGGAGGGCCGCCTCGAGGGCGTCGGCGCCCGCGTCCGTCAACGGCGTGAGGGGGAGGCGCAGCTCGGCCGACGGGATGAGGCCCAACCAGTGGGCGGCCGTCTTCACGGGGATGGGGTTCGACTCGCCGAACAGCGCGTGCATCAGCGGCAGCATGCGGAGGTGGATCGCCAGCGCCTCGGCCGGGAGGCCTTGCCTCGCGCCGGTGTCGATCGCCATCAGCCGCTGGGGCGCGATGTTGCCCAGCACCGAGATGCAGCCGTCTCCGCCGGTGGCGATGAAGGGCAGGTACGTGAAGTCGTCCCCGCTCAGGAGCACGAAGTCCTTCGGCACCACGCGACGCACGTCGGCGGCCCGGGTGAGGTCGCCCGTGGCCTCCTTGATGCCCACGATGTTCGGGTGCTCGGCGAGGGTCGCGACGGTGGCGGGCTTCATGTCGCAGGCCGTCCGGCCCGGCACGTTGTAGAGGATGATCGGCAGGTCGGTGGCGTCGGCCACGGCCTGGAAGTGGGCGACGAGGCCGTCCTGGGTCGGCTTGTTGTAGGCGGGGGTGACGACCAGCAGGGCGTCCGCTCCGCTCCGGGCGCCCCGCCTCGCTTCGTCGATCGCCCCGTGGGTCGACCGAGCTCCCACGCCCGCGATCACGGGCACGCGACCCCCGACCTCATCGACGACCGCGCGGACCACCGCGGCCTGCTCGTCCCCCGTGAGCGTCGCCGCCTCGCCGGTGCTCCCGCAGGCGACGAGGCCCTCGATCTTGCCGTCCAGCTGCGCGCGGACCAGACCGCGGAGTCCGTCCTCGTCCACAGCGCCGTCGCGCATCGGCGTCACCAACGCCGTCATCACTCCTCGCAGGGTCATCGCTCGTTTCTCCTCAGCCTCGCGCGCCACTCGTGGGCCACGCGCCGGTGTAGACGGTACGTGCAGGACCCTCCAGCGACACGGGACCGTCCCCCGGCCAGTGGATCCGCAGGGTCCCGCCCCGCAGGCGGACGTCGGACGTGTGCCCTTCGACCCGACCCTGGACGCGCGCCGCCACGAACGCCGCGCAGGCGCCGCTCCCGCAGGCCATCGTCTCGCCCGCGCCGCGCTCCCAGACGCGCATGCTCAGTCCGCCGCCGTGCACGCCCAGCCGCTCGACGTTCGTCCCGTCCGGGAAGCTCGCGTGGGTCGCGACGGCGGGTCCCCAGGTCCTCAGGTCGGAGGGCGGGGCGTCCTCCGCGAACACGACGAAGTGGGGGTTGCCCATGCCCACGTCGAGCCCCCGGATCGCGCCGTGGTCCGTCTCGACGATTCGGGGGGCGTCGGCGGGTCGCGGTGTCCCGAGGAGGACGCGGACGCCGCGATCGGTGAAGGTCGCGTCGACGTCCCCGGCGCCGGTGCCGAGCCGCAGGGACTCGGGGTTCGAGCCGTCCTCCCGGAGCCGCAGGGCGACGCAGCGCAGGCCGTTGCCGCACATCTCGGCGACGGAGCCGTCCGCGTTCCAGACCGTCATCGAGCCCGCCCGATCGCCGTCGGGAGGCCCGATCACGAGGACGCCGTCCGCTCCGATCCCTCGACGGCGATCGCACACGGCGAGGGCCAGCGACGGGCCCGCTTCGGGCGGCAGATCGGAGGCGTAGACGACCACGAAGTCGTTGGCGGTCGCCTCCATCTTGAAGAACGGGAAGCTCATCGGGCCGAAGCGTATCGCGCCGGAGCACGCCGTCCCCCCGTGGGTCGACAAAACGTCTCGGATCGACGGGCAGAAGCGTCCCCTGCGCCCGAAACCGAGACGTTTTGTCGGGTGGGCGGGTGAGGGCAAGCGCACCAAGCGCGCGCAGCGGAGCGCAGCGAAGTGGAGTCTGAAGGAGGTGGTGCGGGGCCCCCGGCGACAAATCTCCGATTTGTCGAGAGGGGTGCCCTAGAAGTGGACGAGCGCGCGGAGCTCGGCGCCGACGGTGGGGGCGAGCCCCGCTCCGAACACGTCGCCGGGGATGAAGACCGCGGCGCGGCCGCCGATCTCGAAGGCGCCCGCGATCGTCCAGCTGCCGTTGAACCCGATCTCCGCGCCGTACGCGCCGGCCTCGTCCGTGTCGGCGAACACGGTGCGGATGAGCGGGAAGGCGGCCGTGAGCGACACGCCCAGGCGGACGTTGTCGATGGGCTCCACGTGCACCGAAGGCACGATGTAGAAGGCGTTGCTCACGCCCTCGCCGGTGACGGCTCGGCTCGTGTCGACGTTCTGGTTCTCGTCGTCCGCCGCGGCGCCGCGCGCGAACTGCGGCATGGCGTGCTCGAACATCAGCTGCCCGACGTCGTGGTCGCGGTCCATGCGGAGGGCGGTCCAGCGCGTGTCGGTCGGGTCCGTGTCCCCGCTCGCGAAGCCGAAGTGCACCCCGAAGTCCACGGGGTTCATCTGCAGACCCACCTTGAACGCGCCCCCGCCCTGGAGGATCTCGAGGTCCTCGACGCCGATGTCCGTGGTCGCCGCGCGCCCACCGATGAACACGCCCTCGCCCTCGATGGAGAGGGGACCGAGCTGGGTGGCGCCCCAGAGGTTCACGTTGGCGATGTTCAGGCTGTTCGACGGCTGACGCGTCCACCGCACCCACACCGCGCCCTTGTGGACCTCGCCGAGGTAGCCGCCCGTGAAGAGGAAGGAGTGCGTGTCGTCCGCGCGGTTGATCCAGCCCTCGGCGCGGGTGTCGAACGCGATGCTGATGCGCGCGGGGTCGAGCGCGGACGTGGACACCATCACGCGGTCGACGGTGTCGCCGTACTCGCAGGTGTCGCAGGTGCCGTCGTTGGCCACCAGGCCCATGCCGAAGTGGCTGCCCATGCGGCCGACCTTCAGGTCGACGTACTTCGTGTACAGCTCCGCCCAGGCGCGCCGCACGAACAGCGACTCCCGGTAGTCCGACCCGGGCAGGACGCTGCCGGAGAGGCCGAGGGGCTCGTTGAAGGCGGTGCCGTCCGCCGAGTTCACGGCGCCGATCGCCTGGAGGATCTCGGGGTTCGAGCCGAAGCGCAGCGCGTCCATGACGTCCACGTCCGCGAAGACGTGCACGTTGGAGTTCACGCGCAGCTGCGGACGCAGGAGCAGGCGGTGCTCCAGGTACGTGCGCACCCCCTCCGTGTCCGCGTGATCGCGGTCGAGGCTGAGGGTGTCGAACAGGTTCGCGCGGAACCGGTAGTAGCCGTCCAGCCGGAACTCGACCGCGGACGCGCTCGAGGGCACGACGAGGGCGAGGACGAGCGCGGCGACCGCTGCGAGTGAGGGGGTGCGTACCAAGGCGGCGGTTTGTACCACCGCCGTTCCGGGTTTGTCGAGCCGCGTGCTATTCCCCTCGGCATGCCTCCCGTGACCCTGACGCAGCACATCCGGCTCGCCCAGAGCAACCACCCCGGCGCCAGCGGGAACCTCAGCGCGCTGCTGACCCAGATCGGCGTCGCGGGCAAGGTGATCTCGAGCAAGGTCAACAAGGCGGGCCTGGTGAAGCTCCTGGGCACCACCGGGCGCACCAACGTGCAGGGGGAGACCGTCCAGAAGCTGGACGAGTTCGCCGACCACACCTTCGAGGACATCGTGGGCCGGTCCGGCCACGTGTGCGCGCTGCTCTCCGAGGAGCAGGAGGACGTCATCGACGTCCCCGACGAGCACCGCGGGAACTACATGGTCGCCTACGACCCCCTCGACGGCAGCTCGAACATCGACTTCAACGTGTCGATCGGCACGATCTTCAGCGTCTACCGCCGAGTGACGGAAGGCCCCCACATCACCAACAAGGACCTCCTGCGCGCCGGAAACGAGCAGGTCGCCGCCGGGTACATCATCTACGGCAGCTCGACCGTGTTCGTGTACAGCGTGGGAGACGGGGTCCACGGTTTCACGCTCGACCCGTCGGTGGGGGAGTACGTCCTCTCGCACGAGAACATCCGCGTCCCCGACCGGTGCTCCAACCTCAGCATCAATCACTGCAACGCGCCTTACTGGGACCCGTGGACCCACGCCTTCGTGGACGAAATGATGGCGCGCAACGACGCCGACAAGCGCCGGATCAACTGCCGCCACATCGGCTCGCTCGTAGCCGACTTCCACCGAAACCTCTTGGCGGGCGGGATCTTCCTCTACCCCGCGGATTCGCGGTCACGACGCGGGAAGCTGAGGCTCATGTACGAGGGCAATCCGCTCAGCTGGATCGTCGAGCAGGCGGGCGGCTACGGGTCCGACGGGACCGGCCGGATCCTCGACATCGTCCCCGAGGAGCTGCACCACCGCACGCCGCTGGTGATCGGAAACCGGGCCGAGGTGGAGCTCGCCGAGCGGATCGTCGCGCGGGGCTGACCCGCCGAGCTACTCGCCCGCGGCCTTCTTCTTCCGCTCCCTGGCCTTCTTCTTCCGCTCCCGGGCCTTCTTCTTCTCGGACGGCTTCCGGGCCTCGGCCGACGCCTGCCGCGCCTCCCAGTGCACGAGGGCGGCCAGCCGCGCCTCGGTGATCGACAGGACCCAGCCCGACGGGTGCACCGTGCGCCCCGCCACGAAGTCCTCCTTCACCTTCGCCGCCAGCCGGCGCAGCACCTCCGGCCCGTCCGCGCCGCCCCAGTCCTGCCCCCCGAACAGGGCCTCCACGAGCGAGTCCTTCGTGGGTCGGTCCTCCGCCTCGTCCAGCCACGCCTTGCCGATGCGGGCCGCCGTGCGGGGGAGGATCTTGGTGACGTCCACCGGGATCTCGACCGTGTCGCACCCGGGGGCGGTCACGCTCAGGACGAAGGCTCCGCCCAGGCCGGCGGTGAATCGAACCAGGAAGTCGCGACGCCTCATCGGTCGGCTCCGTCGCGCGCCGCCAGGAGCTGGAGCCGATCGGCCAGGCGCAGGGCGAGCGCGGTGATGGTGTAGGTGGGGTTGGCGAAGCCGACGGTGGGGTAGAGCGAGCTGCCCGCGACGAACAGGTTGGAGACCCCGTGCACCTGCCCCCAGGCGTCGCACACGCCGCGCTTGGGGTCGACGTGCATGCGCGTGGTGCCCATGTGGTGGGCGCCGCCGCGGGTCTTGCGCCACGGACGCTGGTCGTCGACGGTCACGCGCAGGCGACCGAGTCCGGAGATCCCCATCTCCTCCCCGAAGATCCGCAGGGAGCGGTCCAGCGTCTTGCGGTCGAGGTCGTTCAGCACCCAGTTGAGGCGCACCTTGCGCATGCCGAGGGCGTCGCGGTCGTCGTCCAGGGTCACGCGACTGGCGGGGTTCGGGGCCTGCTCCGCCCGCACGAAGATCTCCGACACGTGCGATCGCAGCTCCCCGTCCGTGCGGTCCGGGCGCCCGGCGTCCAGGGCGAAGCTCGACTCCAGCACGGCCTCGTCGAGCTCGTTCACCTTCTGCGTGGCGAAGGACTTGAGCTGCACGCTGAACTGCAGCAGCCCCTCGGCCTCCTGCACGGCGGGCGTGGTCGTGAACACGCCGCGGGTGCGCTTGCCGCCCGCCAGCGGGTCCGCCTTGCTGCCCCCGTACATGGACAGCGGCATGCGCTTGCGGGTGGCCGCGGGATCGAGGAAGGCCAGCTTGCCGCTGCGGTGCCCGTGGGGGTGGTCCGAGAAGTAGCGACCCACCAGGTCGTGCTGGTTGCCCAAGCCGCCCGGCTGGTCCGCGTCGGACACCAGGAGGAGGCGCGCGTTCTCGACGCCCCCGCAGGCGATCACGAACCGCGTGGCCTCCACGGTGAACCCGACGCCCGCGAAGGTCTTCACGTCCGCGTGATGCACGCGGTCCTTGCCCTCATGGGTGCGGAAGCCCAGGACGTTCGCGCCGGTCATCACCCGCACGTCCGCGGCGTCGAAGAGCTCCTGGCGGTACTTCGTCCCGAACCTCGTCGGCTTGCTGTAGTGGAAGATCTTGGTCTCGATGCGGCTCCCGTCGCCCACGGGCAGGGGCCGCCGCTTCGCCTCGGCGTAGTCCTCCGCCGTGGCCTCGAATCGGGGGATGTCGACCCACTCGGCCGCCTGGTGGTACCAGGGCGCGAGCTCCGCCTCGTCGAAGGGCCAGCCGCTGCCGGGGACCCAGGCGCGCTCGCGGAAGTCCACGGGGTCGAGGGGCCGGCACCAGCCGTTCCAGTGGTTGGTCGTGCCCCCGAAGAAGCGCAGCCGCGTGGTCGTCAGGTACCTCTTGTCCTTCTTGCCGCGGTACCGGTTGACCATCTCCCCCTCGTAGAGGTCCTGGCTCTCCTTGGAGCCTTCCAGGTCGCCGCCCTCGAGCAGCAGGACGTCGAGCCCCTTGCCCACCAGGGCGCGCGCGATCGTGATGCCCGCCGCGCCCGAGCCCACGACGCAGATCCCGCAGCGCAGGACGCTCCCGGCGGCGACGGCCGCGGTGTCGACCTTCATGTCCTCAGCCTCCCTGCCTGGGATCCCGCCGCATCTGCTCGGCGCACAGGTGCGCCAGCGCCAGGACCGTCCATTGCGGGTTCACGCCCGTGTTGTCGGGGAAGATGCTGGCGTCGCAGACCCGGAGGTTCCCGAGGCCGCGGACCCGGAAGTCGCGCTGCACCACCCCGCCGCGGCGCATCATGGCGTTCCCGCCCTGGGGATGCGCGCTGGTCATGCGCAAAGCCCGAATGTCCCGGAGCTCCCCCTTCCAGGCGAGGGGCCGCTCGTCCTCGAGATCCGCCTCCGCGCCCAGGATGAAGTCGACGTCCTCCTTCGTGCGCAGCCGCCACCCGTGCCGCGACGGGACGAGCACGTGCGCCAGCTCCCGGCCGCCCCCCTCGATCATCTGCAGGGCGAGGCGCCGCAGGCCGTTGCGGAAGGAGTCGCGCAGGCGGCGGGCGTGGGGGGTGAGGCGACCGTCTTCGTCCTTCTGCCGGGTCTCGAGGAGGATGTAGGGGCGCGCGTCGAGGTGAGCGCCGCGCTTCTCGTCGGGACGGATCCCGTAGTCGTCCAGCCGCTTGTCGAAGGTCAGGTGCTCCCGCGGGGCCCCGGGGTCGTACCAGTGGACCGAGCCCAGGCTCGGGTGAGACCCCACGAGCACGACCGCGGCGGTCGATCGCCCGTACGCCTTCATGTTCCGCCGGTGATCGACGAAGTACCCGGGGACCCCGAGCGCGAACCCGCCGGGCTCGGACGACCACGTCTCGATCACGTACCCGGCGTCCTCCTCGCCCCCGGGGGGCACGAACGAGTGCGTCATCTGCAGGCCGCGACGCTCCTGGGGGGCCTCGCCGTACACCGCGATGAGGGGGACGGCGAGGTTGGCGCTGAAGCGCTTGCCGATCGACTTCGCGACGCGCAATCGACGGACGTCGGGGCTCTTGAGCATCAGCAGCGAGCTCCCCACGGCGCCCGCCGAGAGGACGTACTCCTTCGCACGGACCCTCACGCGGCGGGTCCCCGTGGCGCGGTGCTCGGTGTGCGGCATGTCGACCACCAGGTGGTCCACGGCGGCGCCGTTGCTGGTGAGCTTGATCTCCAAGACCTCGGCCTCGGCGGCCACGGTGACGTCCCGGTCGGGGTCCGCCAGGGCCGCGCGCAGGTACACGTCGTAGGCCGATCGCTTCGCCCCGTAGGCGCAGCCGACGTTGCAGAACCCGCACCCGACGCAGCCCTCCTTGGCGAGCAGCAGGGGGTTGAAGCCCTCGCCTCGGCTCGGGCGTCGCGAGGTCGCAGAGGGCGGGTCGGCGGGGTCCGGATCCCACCCGCCGAGGCGGTCGGCGAGGGCGTTGATCGGCGCCCGTGGGGCCAGGGCGCGGGCCAGGGGGACCAGCCGCATCTCCTTCGCGACGGCGTCGTAGGCCTCGTGGAGGATGTCCTCCGGGGTGCGGGCGAGCCCCATCTTCGCGAGGGGGAACCCGGCCCTCATCCAGCGGCGGATGCGCGCGTCGGACATGCGCACGCAGATGGAGTTGTTGACCATCCCGCCCCCGCCCACGCAGGAGCCCTGGAGGATGAAGATCGACCCGTGCTCCTTGTTGAGCTCGCCCCAGTCGTCGTTGGCGGCCTGCAGCCCGGCCCCCTCGTACAGCTCGGTGTAGGCCTCGAACTCGGCGTTGTCCGTGCCTCGGTGGAGGCCCTCGGGGATCGCCTTGCCCTTCTCGAGCACGAGCACCCGCTTGTCCGCGCCCAGGCGATGCGCGAGCAGGGAGCCCGCGGGGCCGGATCCGACGATCACGACGTCGTATTCCTCGGCCAGGGCCCAGCCGTCGCGCTCGCGGCGCACGTCCAGATCCTTGAGCGTGGTCGTGGGCAGCCGCGCGTGGACCGGGGCCCGGGGCTCCCCCACCGGCATGGGCTCGTGACCGATGCCCTCGTAGCTCTTCTGGAGCGTGTAGTAGAGGAACTGGTAGAGGTTGTGCGCGGCGTCGAGGCTGCCCGTGTTGACCACCTTGGTGACCGGGTTCCGGATCAGGATCCGGGTGGCCTTCCGGAAGAAGCGCAGGGCGCCGACGTTGCCCTCGAGGAACCGCTCGATCGACGCGCGTCGCCACGTCGGGACGCGGCGCAGCATCTCCAGGTACTGCTCCTCGACGTCCTCCGCCGTGGGCCCGCCGTCCTCCTGCGTGTGCAGGAAGCCCACGAGCGTCCGGACCATCACGGCCACGTCGTCCGTGTCCCGCCGGATGGGGCGCGGGGCGCTGCGGATGATGCGCAGGAACCGCGCGAGGCCCCGGCGACGGTCGCGCGGCGTGCCGCCCGTGAGCTCGACGTCCGAGATGTGCTGGTCGTAGCCTCGGGGCGGGTCGAACATGACCCCCGTCCCCACCAGCTTGCCCCGGCGACGCACCTCGATCTTCGAGTCGTACGGCCTGCCCAGGGGATCCAGCACGCGCTCCACATGGAACGTCGTGCGCCCGCCCGTGGGCTCGAGGGCCCGCACGCGGAACCGGATCCGGGAGATGCCCGCGATGCGGCCGTCCCGCACGAGGCGGATGTGGCCGGTGCGCTCCAGCGGGGTGGGCTCGAGGACCCCGTCCCACGCGACCTCCCCCGCCACGATCGTGCCGAGCACGGTGTTGGAGTCCTCGAACGTGGCGAGCCTCGGGATCCGCACGCGGATGTTCATGCTCAGGGCGCCGCCCGCGAGCACGTCGTCCAGCTCCGCGTCGGTGCCCATCACGGCCACGCCCGCCATCGACTCGCTGAAGTGGACGGTGAGATCGGGGTCCGCGGGGGCGTGGCGGCCTGGCATCGCGAGAAGATACCCTCCCCCCGGGACATGACCCGACCCGGCGACATCTCCGAGGCCACCACCGCGCTCGTCCGCGGCGTACCGGACTCCTTCGCGCGCTGCGAGCTCACGTGGATCGAGCGGCGCCCCATGGACGTCGCGGCGGCCCGGGCGCGACACGCGGCCTACGTCTCGGTGCTTCGGGAGGCCGGGCTGCGGGTCGTGCGGCTGGACGCCCACGAGGACCACCCCGACTGTCCGTTCGTGGAGGACGTCCTCATCGAGGTCGGCGACGTGCGGGTCCTGTGCAACCCCGGGGCGCCGTCCCGCCGGGGCGAGCGGGCGGCCGTCGGCGAGCGGTTCGAGGTCGTCGTCATGCCCGACGACCTGCGGCTCGACGGCGGGGACGTCCTCCAGGTCGCGGGTCGGGTCTTCGTGGGCACGTCGTCGCGCACCCATCCGGCCGCCGTCTCCTGGCTCGCGGGGGTCGTGGACGCGCCGGTGGTGCCCGTGGACATGGGCGAGGGCACGCTGCACCTGAAGACCGCGGCCACCCCCATCGACGACTCGACCGTGCTCTCCGCGCCGCTCCCGGGCCTCCGCGCCGCGGCGCCCGATCTCGCGGTCGTGGATGCACCGGACGGCGAAGAGGCGGCCGCGAACGTCCTGCGGCTCCCCGACGGATCGCTGGTGGTGACGGCGGGCGCGCCCCGCACGGTCGCCCTGCTGCGGGCGCGGGGACACCGGGTGAGCACGCTGGACATCGAGCCCTTCGCGCGCGCCGAGGCGGGCCTCACCTGCCTGTCCGTCCTGCTCCGAGGAGACGCATGAGCGACGACTTCAAGGGTCACTTCGTCCACGTCAGCTACCACGCCTGGATGCTCCAGGACGAGGTCCGTACGGCCGCGCTCAAGGGGATGGTCGCCGAGCTGGTGAAGCCGGGCGACGTGGTGGCCGACGTGGGCGCCGGCACCGGGATCCTCGGGGCGTGGGCGCTGCGGGCAGGGGCCTCGAGGGTGTACGCGATCGAGGCGAGCCCCATCGCGCGGCTGGCGCGGCGGTTCTTCGACGCCAACGGCTTCGGGGATCGCGTCGTGGTCCTCGAGGAGGACGGGGGCACCGTGCAGCTGCCCGAGAAGGTGGACGTGGTCGTGTCGGAGTGCCTCGGCAACTTCGCGTTCAGCGACGCGATGTTCCTGGCGGTGGGCCGCTTCGCCGACCGGTGGCTGAAGCCCGGGGGCCGACGGGGTCCGTGTCGGGTGCGGCTCATGCTCCAGCCCGCGGACGGACGCCTGTTCGCGGATCCCACGACCTTCTTCCGCGATCCCTACGACGACCTCGACGTCTCCGCGTTCATCCACGCCGCGGAGCGACGCGTGGAGGTGTGCGACGCCGTCCCCTCGTTCCTGCGCGCCGAGGCGACCGTCGTGGCGGACTTCGACCCCCTCGCGCGGCCCGACTCGTTCGTCCTCGAGGGGGACTGGGAGCTGCCCGTGGGCAAGCCCGTCACCGGCGTCGTCGGCTGGTTCGACGTGGACTGGGCCCCCGGCACCACGATGACGACGTCGCCCCAGGCCGAGGGCACCCACTGGAGCCAGACGCTCTTCCACGTCCCGCTCCACACGCCCGCCGCGGGGGACCGGCTCTCCATTCGGGTGGACGTGACCTTCTCCGACGGCGAGGTGCCCGCCTACCGGTGGTCCGGCGCCTTCCGATCGGCGGACGGCAGCCTGATCCGACGCTTCAACCGGTCCTCGAGCGACCTGTTCACTCCGGAGTGAAGCCGCCCGGCGCGCCGCGCCCCTCGCCCGAGTGGATGCGCCACCGCCGCTCCTTCGCGACGAACGGGAGGGCGGGCTTCGGGTCGCGGCGTCGGGACAGCACGAAGCCGCCGCGGTTGGCGGCCACCCACGCGTCGAGCTCCTGCGGCGAGATCCACGACACGGGGTGGTCCGAGCGGAACCCGGGGGCGTAGTACCTCCGCCCCTTCGGGCCGGGCTTGTGGACCACGACGGCGAGGGGCGCGTCCGGCGCCGCGTACCGGTCCACCAGCCGGAGCATCGACGGGCGACCGTCCGGCGCGCCCTCGCGCTCCAGGCGCGGCTTCCAGCTGTGCGACGAGATGCCCCAGGACACGACCACCGCGAGGGCCACGGGGGCCCACCACCCCCGCGCCGCCCACCGAGGACGTCGCGTCGCGAGCCACCACAGGGCCACGGCGACGACCACGAGGGCGCCCGTCGCCGGGAAGAGGTTCAGGCCCGCCTCGCCGTGCTCCGACCGAAGCCAGTGCCGGATGCTGCGCATGCGCCCGCCCCTCACCCGCTCCGTGACGCCCGCGATCCAGACGGCGAGGCCCGCGATCCCCACCCAGGGGACGATCTGCGCCGCCCGCGCCCACCACGTGCCCGCCCGGAGCCGCTCGACCAGGGGACCGTCGACCAGGAGCCGGTGGGCCGCCACGGCGCCGCCGAGGACGAGCGCGGTCTCCAGGGGGTCGAGGTAGCGCGGGTACAGGTCCCAGCCGTCGAAGCCCTCGCGCCGCAGACGGAAGCGGAGGATGTGCAGGACGGTGAGGGCGAGCACGCCGAGCGTCGTGTAGGCGAGGAAGCCGAGCGCGCGACGGAGGCTCGGATCGCCGTCGCCGCGGCGGGTCCGCCAGAGGTACAGCCCCAGGATCAGGGGAGCGCCCCCGGTGCTGAAGATCAGGTACGCGAGCTGGCCCGTGGCGACGTCGAGGGCGAGGTCCCGGGTCGCCCCGTCCAGGAACGCCGCGGAGCCCGCCGCCAGGTGCTCGGCGGCCGCCGAGCTGCCCTCCACGCCGGTGTAGGGCGTGATCGGCGACCCGAGCAGGCTCGTCGCCCAGAACTCCGGCAGCAGCCCGATCCCGAAGCCGACCCCCAGGAGGACGGGGCGCAGCAGAGGGATCCGCTCGCGGCGGGCGAGGGCGCCCAGGACGTCGTGCAGCCACAGGACGCCGAGCGCCAGGGGCAGCACCGCCGCGAACCTCCGGGTGGCCACGGCGAGGCCGCACACCAACCCCAGGGCGACCCAAGGGCCCACGCGCTCGGGGCGACGCCACGCGAGGCCGCAGAGGCCGAAGCAGACGAGGATCTGCGCCGCGAACAAGGTCTCCGTCTGCGGGTTGTAGCCGTGGAAGGTCCCCCCGAAGAGGAACTGGGCGGCGGCCAGCAGGAGCCACGCGCGGCGGTCGCCGAGGACCGATCGGAGGGTCGGGAACAGGGCCAGCGCGCCCCCCGCCAGGAGGAGGCCGTGGAGGACGTAGATGGCGGTGAAGCGGTCCGCGTTGGCGTCCAGCGCGAACGTGGGCGCGATCAGCATCGGGTAGACGGGCGGGTAGGTGATCGACACGCGCGTGCCGTAGGTCCCGTCGCGCCAGAGGTTGAGGGCGAGCTCGAGGTAGACGTTCGCGTCGGAGCGCATGCCCGGCGGGAACGGATCGCCCATCTTCAGGAGCAGCCCGATCCGCACGAGGACGGCGCCGAGGAAGAGCAGCGGGAAGAGGCGAGACGGCATGCGCGGGGCGGGACCTTACCGGCTCGATACGGGCCCCGGAGATCGGTCGACTCACCGCCCGCCGTGTGCGATAAACCGCGACCCGATGAAGATCCAGCTCGACGGCCAGACCATCCAAGTCTCCCTGGAGGCTCCCCAGGCGGGCGCGCGCGTCCGCGTCACCGACGGCGACCGCGTCCTCTACGACGGCCGCGTGTCCGAGGGGCTCTCGATGCAGCTCGACGGCGAGCAGTGGGGCGTGCCCGAGCCGGTGCGTCAGCTCCTCGGCCAGTCGCTGCCCCCCATCGCCGACTACTCGCCCGAGGCCTTCTCGCCCCTCGCCACGCCCTTCATCGGCTTGATGACGCTCGCGCTCCCGGGCGCCGGCGCGCTGGGCCGCTGGAGCGAGCCCGCGGTCGTGCAGAGCCAGCTCCTGCCGATCACGGTCATGGCCGGAGTGCTCCACTACGCGCAGTCGGTCTTCGAGGGCAGCAAGGTCTACTTCCGAGACCGCGGCGGTGAGGGCATCGAGGGTCGCCTCTTCCGGTTCCGCCTCAACGCGCGGCGGATGTGGCGCTCGGCGATCCGCATGGGCATCCCCCTGGACGAGTCCACGGCGGACGGGGCGCGCCTCGACCGCGCGGCCTTCGAGGAGCTGTACCTCGACCTGGTCCAGCGCACGGTGCAGGCCAACGCCAAGGCGGGGCTGTTCGCGGGCGCGTTTCGCCCCATCGACCCGGACGACCCCACCGTCAACTGGACGGCTGCGCCGCCCGCGCTGTACGTCCGCCCGGTGATGTTCGCCACGGGCCCGGTCCTGGGCGTGAAGCCCGCCAACCACTACACCTTCGCTGTCTACGTGACCCCCGCCGGCAAGTACCGCTCGGACCTGCTGCTCAAGGTCGAGGACCAGCACCCGCGCGCGTGGCCCGGGGGCACCGGCGCGGCGAAGGCGTCGTGCAACTACGCGCCCACCCTGCAGCTGATGCGCGAGCTGTACGCGAAGAAGCGCACGGTGACGACGGACACGCCGTGGGAGGAGGTGTGGGACGACCTCCTGTTCATCGACCCGGAGCACAACATCGAGGAGATGGGCGGGGCCAACTTCTTCGTCCTGCGCAAGGACGGCGAGCGCCTGCTGCTGCGCACGCCCCCGTCCATGCGCGAGCGCGGCGACGCGGACACGATCCTCCCGGGCGTCACGCGCAACACGATCATCGACCTCGCCTCCCTGCTGGGCATGGACGTGGAGGTCGAGCAGATCCGGCTGCGGACCTGCATGGACATGGACGACCACCGCGCGCGTCGCACGGCCGTCTTCACCACCGGCACCGCCGCGGGCGTGGCCCCCGTGATCGCCCTGCGGCACGGCTCCAAGGTGAAGCGATTCGGCGTGTGGGACGACGTGGACAGCCCCGCCCGCAACCGCGTCCTCACCGCCGATCCGAGCCCCCCCGGCAGCCCCCTGCACGCCGCCAAGATGCTGCGAGGCGTGCTCTTCGCGCTGCAGTTCGGGGACGAGAAGCGCCTGCGCGAGCTCGCCGGAGAGCACGCCGACGCCGTCGTAGGTCGCGCCATCGAGCAGGGGTGGATCCAGAAGTTCAGCGTCAGCCGCTGATCGTCGAGCTCAGCCGGCGCCGACGACCGCCGGGGGACAGCCTGATCGGCCCCGCGGGCGGCCACACGAGAAAACACCCGTGACAGTCGTGCAGCGCTCGGCATACCGTGGAGGCATCAGGATCTCGACATCGATTCCCCGGGGGGCGATATGACGACGAAGCCGATTGGACGGACAGCGACTCGAACCACTCTGCTCGTCGGAGTTCTCCTGCTCGGCCCGCCGGCCGCGACCGGTGGAATTCTCGGCGTCAACTTCGTCTCGAGCAACATGCCGGACGACCTGCCCACCTGTGGGGAGTTCAGATTGGCCGCGAACATGTGCGTCACGAACCAGCGGCTGCTTGCGCCGGGCCTCTCTTGGCAAGAAGCGCTGATGTTCGACAAGTACGCGCCCAATGCGCCGGCGGAGATCCCGCTGAACCCCTGGTTGACGACCCCCGCCGCGTTCTCGGATTGGGAGGAGTACTACGACCACTTGATCTGTGCGCCGTGGAAGTACGCGGCCATCCAGGTCCACCCGGTGCTGTGGCCGTACGGAGAGGAGGACCAGGCCGACTGGAACGCCGGCGGCGTCAACACGGTCTGCGAGGCGGCGGACTACACCTCCCTGAGTGACGTCGCGTCCCTCGACGATCTGAGTAATGAAACGCCCCCGGCTGCTGCGTCTCAGTCCTACGCCGCCTATTGCGGGACCAGTTCCTTGCCACCCCTGGCGACGGCTGTCCCCTCGCCTGCCGTCTCTTCATCCTTTTCGGTCAGCTGGAGTCCGAACGCACCCTGGTGCGACTGCTACCTGTTCGACGAGGATCCCGCGCTGAGCGACTGGGGCGGCCTGTACGTGGATCCGCCTTATCCGAGGGATTCGAGCGGCGCCGCCCTCATCGAGGGCAAGGCCGTCAAGGGTGGCCTTCGATGGCATCGAACGCCAAGCGGGGCGACCCTGGCGAGCGGCGACGACGTGTGGAAGTGGATCGAGAATGTCGTCGAGCGATACGACGGTGACGGCGTCGACGATGCCTTCGACGAGGTCGGCTCGATCTGTCACGAGGCCACGGGCGGTCCTGTCCAGTACACCCCGTCCTTGGCCTGCCCTGTCAGCGCGCGAACCATCACCAACACCGACTGCGTAGGGCGCGCTGCGCCGGGGACCCCGATTCCGCCGGTGCTGCACTACGAACTCGCGAACGAGCCGGAGGCCAACGGGGACTTCCGATGGGACCCTGCATGGTCCGCGAGCATGGCGGAGGACTACGAGAGCCTGGTGGCTCAGGCGGAGGCAACTGTGACATCCGCCTGCTCGGAGTGCGGGGTCGTGAACGGGGGAGCCATCACGCCACCGAGCGATTCCGCGTGCATATCCAGTTCCGCCGCTACCGGCACCTTCAACCCCACCGGCGCGATCCCTGGGGGCGGTATCCAGTCCACCTTGTGGACGGACTTCTACTCCGGCCGCACGGACCCCGTCTCCGCGTGCACCTACGCGCCCAGCGTTGCCTCGTCGATGGACCTGTTCGCGTTCCATCACATCGCTTCGAACACGCCCACGCCGTCGTCCGCGTACGGCAACGCCTTGGGATACGGAGCTCCTCCGGTCGATTCCTGGGGGGATCCGAACCTCGCGGCGGGGACGCCCGGCCTCGGCTGGCTGGAGTGGATGTTCGCGGTCGAAGATGCAGCGGGGACCGCCTTCCCCGACCAGCAGCACCACCTCGCCAACGAGATCTGGGTCCCCTCGGACGGAGCCTTCCAGGTCGGCTCGGACCTCTATGAGTACGACGATCAAGCCAACCACGTCGCGCAGGGTTTGGCCGTCTATCTCAGCCGAATCCTCACCTCCCCATTCCCGGAGTCGATTCCGACGGTAGGCGAACCCCCGGGCCTCTTCGCATACGGGGCGCTCTTCGACACCGGTTCGTTTGCGGGGTTGCACCAGGTTCCCGGGCCCGGCTCTCTCCCGAACCCGGCTGCCTCCGTGTACGAGTTCTTCGGGGAACTGCTGGACGACGCGATCTCGGTTCAGATCCGAGCGCCCCAGATCCTCAGCGGCTACGGAGAGTGCGCACCCCAGCCTTCGAGCGCGGGGGACCTTCTCGAGATCTGGTCCGTGGACCGGGACTGGCTCGACGGGACGACCCCGACGGTCGACTACGACCCGACGAACATCTTCGCCGCCGAGTACCTGTTCGACACCGCGAGCGGCCGTCAGGTGCTCGTGTATTGGAACGAGGCTGACCTCAAGCGGGACGGCAACGGCGACGTCGTGCTTCCCCCCGAGTGGAAGTGCGACACGTCGGCCCCGTCGGTCGCGGGGCTGAACAGCTGGTCCTCCTACACGGGTTGGGGATCGCCGATCACGCCTGCGGTCGCAGGGCAGCCGGAGGACCCGAACACCGTCGCGGGTGTGGTCGTCGCCTGTCACGAAACGGCGGGGTCCTCTCCTTGTCCCTAGGACGGCGGTCACTGCTCTTCGCGGCCATGACCTGTGTGGTCTGGCTCGCCGTGGGGCCTGCTGCGCTCGGCGCAGATCGTGTGGTCCTGCGCTGGATGGGTGAGTTTCAGGGAAGCGTCGGACTTGGCCGGGGTGTCGGCGATCTGGATCAGGATGGCCAGGGTGAGACTGCGTACCCCGTGCCCGGCGGGCTCGAGATCGTGTGGGGTCCGGCTGAGGAGGGGAGTCCAACGTACTTCGTTCCGACACCCCAGACCGCGATCCTGGCAGCCCCCGTCGTGCGAGGAGGCGGAGACGTTGATGGGGACGGTCTGTGGGACTTGGCCGCGGTTGTGGCGGGGTCGGGATTCGGTCCGTCGGGCCATCTTTTGGGCTTCTACGGCCCCGCCGGCGAGGGAGAATGGCTCGTCGCTGATTGGCACCTGACCGGGGAGTCGTTGGGCGCTCGCATTTCCGCTCTGGCCGACTCGGCCGACTACAACGGGGATGGAAGAACCGATCGAATTGCGATGGACCGCCCCGCTGGGCGCTGGTTCATGTTTCTTGGATCAGAGTTCGGCTCCTCCGGGCCTCAGTTGATCCAAGCTGAGTTCCCCGCGGGGGTCCCTGTGGGCTCGGGTGACTTCGATGGCGACGGACGCGCCGACTTGGCTCTGATTCGAGACCCGGTTGGTGTGAGCGTCGCATTTGGAGCAGACCCCCTTCCGCTACTGACCGGCCTCTGGATCAATACTGACGCGTTCATGGGGGCGGATGCAGTCTATCCGGCGGGGGTGGGCGATCTCGACGGCGACGGGTTCGAGGATCTGGTCGCAGCCGCAGCCAACTACGGAGGCGGAGTGTTCGCTGCCGGTGAGCTCCTTGGATTCTTCGGTGGGCCCGGCGGTCCGGCCGAAGTCGCGACCAGTCTCTACGTCCACAACGAAGGATACGTATCCGGGCATCACGGCAGCTTGGCGGGTGTCGGCGACCTGAATGGCGATGGGTACGCGGACTTCGTGGCCTCCGCCGAGAATGACTCCTCCAGCGGCCCGGACGTGCGGTTGCTCGTGTTCTTCGGGCAAGGCAGTGGCCTGCCCGTTCTCGCCGCTACGGTGAGCGGTGAGACGACCGAAGACCGTATCGGCGTCGCGCTCGCCCCGGGTGGGGACCCGGACGGAGATGGGTTCGCGGAGTTCGTCACCGATCGGCGATCACCTTCAGCCGGCCTTAGCGCGGGGCTTCTCTACGGCGGGAGCCCCGGCTACCCGGCCGCGGGCCCAGCGCAGGAAGCCAGCCTCATCCCCGCGGGCGATCTCGACGGCGACGGGTTCGACGAGGTCGTCGTGATCACGCAGTCGCAGTCCCTGCAACTCATCGGCGGAGGGCGGGAGCCTCTCGAAGATCCAACGCCGTTCGGGCCGGGCGTCACGATCCTCGGCGGCGTCGATGTCGACGGGGACGGCTACCCCGACCTCGTGGTTGCAGATCCGGACGAGGGGCTCGGGGGGATCGTCCGGGTCCATCGCGGGTCCCCCGACGGTCCGTCGACCGCCCCGGATTGGGTCATCGAGGGTGCGACGTCCGACGAACTGGGTCTGGCTCTTGTCTCGGCCGGGGACCCCAACCGCGATGGGTACGGCGATTTCTGGGTCCAGGCCGACGGGTTCCTTCGCCTCTACCTCGGCAGCTGGGCGGGGCCGCTGGAGTCGCTCCTCGTCGTGGTGGAGCACGACGACGCTGTCGTCTCCGCCGGAGAAGACCTCGACGGCGACGACTTCGCGGACTTGGTGATCGGGATGCCGTCGTCCGGACCTGGAGGTGAGGTCCACGTTCACCTCGGTCGGCCGGGTGACCTGTTCAACCAAACGCCCGACGTCGTCCTCTCCGGCGCCCCCGGCAGCGGCCTGGGAGCTGCCGTCTTGCTGAGCGGCGATCTGACCGGGGACGGCCTGCCCGAGGTCGTGGCTTCAGCCGCGATTGGAGAGGTGCTCGTGTTCCCGGGCTCGCCGACGGGCCCCGCCGCCCCCGCGGCTTGGACGCTGACTGCGCCCTCCGAGGAGGTCGACTTCGGGAGCCACCTGGCCTCCGTGGAGACGAGGACGCTCGGGGCCTCCGATCTCGCGGTCGGCGCCGTCGGGCACGTCTTCTTATGGGAGGGCGCCTCCTCGGGCCTCGCCGCGGAGCCCTCGTGGAGCACCGAGACTTCGGGAGGAGTCGTCCGGCCGGGGGGCGACATCGACGGCGACGGCTACGGCGACCTCCTCATCGACGGAGCGGTCTTCTTCGGCAACCGGTCGGATGGCACGGGCTCGGCGTTCTCGCTCCGCCCACGGCAGCTTCGTCCGGAGACCGGCCTCCCGATCCCGCCGGGTGGACGGAGCGACTCGGCGACTTCATTCCAACTCGCGGTGGACGCTCGAACCTACCGGGGTCGCGCCCGGGTGAAGCTCTGGATCGAGGTGCAGCCCGTAGGTACCCCGTTCGACGGGACCGCATCGCACGTCGGCGACGAGTGGATCGACATCGGGATCGACGGCATCGAGGTGGCCGCGCGGGTCGACGGGCTGGAGCCCGACACTGCCTACCACTGGCGGGCTCGGCTGCTCTTCGATCCGTCCCAGAACCCCGCCCAGCCGTGGTCACGTTGGCTCTTCGGGGGCGCGAACGAGCGTAAGGACGGGGTCCACTTCCGCACCCCGACGCCGGACGCGGACGGTGATCTCGAGCCCGACCGGACCGACTGCGGCCCGGATGAGGCCTCGGTCCACCCCGGCGCCGAGGAGGTGGCGGACGACGGGGTCGACCAGGACTGCGACGGCCTCGACACGGTGGCCTGCACCCCCGATCAGGATGCCGACGGATACCGCGCCTCAGGACCCCGCGCGCTGCATGTAGATCGGTGCCCCGAGGGTCTGCTCGGGGTCGAGATCGACCTGGACTGCGACGACGCCGACGCGGCGGTCCACCCCGGCGGAGACGAGCTCTGCGACATGGTCGACTCGGACTGCGACGGCGACCTCGTGGACGAGTTCGCAGACGAGGACGGAGACGGGCTACCCGACTGCGACTCGGGTGACGACGACGACTCCGGTCCCGAGGACTGTCCCGATGGGTGCGATTGCTCCCATGCCGCATCGGGGGGCTCGGCTGCGTTCCTCGTGGTGATCGCCCTCGCTGCTCCCCGCCGCAGGAGGACCGCAGCGCTCAGCCGGCGGTGACGAGCAGCTCGTTCACCTTGCCGCGACGCGTCGCCTTGCTGTTGATCGACCGCGTGGCGCGGACCACGTGCACCTTCAGGTTCGGCGCCTTCAGCCCCTCGTAGAGGCCGCGGACGCCGGGCGCGTCGGAGTTGCTCAGGACCACCTTCACGCCGCGTCGCGCGAGGCGCTCCATCGTCTTGGCGAGCCGGTCGTGCTGGGGCCGCCCGAAGCCGCCGGGGCGGTAGTCGGTGAAGTTCGCCGTGGCCGACATGGGGATGTACGGCGGGTCGAAGTACACGAAGTCGCCCTCGCTTGCCCCCTTCACCACGGCCTCGAAGTCCCCGCAGCGCAGGTCCGTCTCCTGGAGGAAGCGGGAGCAGGCGCGGATGTTCTCTTCGTCGCAGATGAGGGGGTTCTTGTAGCGCCCGAACGGGACGTTGAAGCCGCCGCTCTTGTTCACGCGGTACAGCCCGTTGAAGCCGGTGCGGTTGAGGAAGACCGTGCGAGCGGCGCGCTCGATGGGGGGCAGGTCCTCCGGGCGCAGGGCGCGGACCGAGTAGTAGTAGTCCTTCTCGTAGACGTGTACCCGGAGCGCCTCGATGAGGGCGTCGGGCTCGTCGCGGACGATCGACCAGCAGTGCACGAGCTCGGGGTTCGCGTCGCCGAGGGTGGCGGTCGACGGCCCGAAGCGGAAGAAGAGGGCTCCGCCGCCCACGAAGGGCTCGTAGTAGCGGTCGATCTCGTCGGGCAGGTGAGGCCCGATCCGGTCGAGCAGTTGAGTTTTACCACCGACCCATTTCAGGAAGGGTCTGGGGACCGCCCTCCCGTTCCGAGTAAGGCGATGTCGTGCGGTTGGGGCAGCGCGAGATACAAAGGCAGCAGGCATGACCCACGAAAATTACCGTAGGTGATCTCGGGAATCCAGGCTGAAAACAGAGGTTTACCCATATTCGCGCCAATATTGGCGCGATGTTGGCGCCCGCACGGCGATCCGGATCGCCTCAGGGGCAGTCCACGACGTCCGCCAGGACGGAGCGCAGGACGTCGACGTACTCCACGGGGATCGACTCCGTGCCCTGGGGGTTCAGGTGCACGCCGTCGAGGTACTCCTTCGCCCGCGTGCCGGACCGATCCAGCTCGATCATGAAGGTGCGACCGGAGCGGTTCTTCAGACGGACGGAGTACCCCTGGGCGGGCATCAAGGCGCGCAGCGGCGACAGGAGGCGCCGTCCCAGGAGCGCCCCGGTGGCGCGGCCGTAGTCGCGATCCAGAGCCGCCGGCAGCTCCGGCTCCCACAGCGCCTGCACGGCGCAGGACGTGAGCTCGGCGGTCAGGATCAGCCGCTGATCGCAGCGCAGCGGCTCGTCGGCGGGGGTGCCGGGGGCCCGATCCGCGGCCTGGAGGACGGCGGACGGCTCGCGCAGGCCCGTGTCGTCCCGCAGCTCGCGCACGAACCGTCGGATGCGCGCCTGGGTCTCTCCGCGGGGGCCCCACTCGGTGCCCAGCGGGACCCCGTCGGTGCCGCACAGGTAGTACCCCTCGAGCCGCACCTCGGTGCCCCCCAGGAGCGACGTTCGCTGCTTCTGGAGCCCGACGGAGCCGGCGTCGAGTTCGTCCTCCCAGGTGTCCAGGGCGAACCGCGCGACCTTGCTCTGCAGCTGCGGGCGCTCGCCCGCGATCCACCGGCGCTGGGCCTCCACGTCGGAGAGGGTCCGGGCGGCCCCCAAGAGCCGCCGGTTGGTGCGGATCCAGGCCACCTCGGCGTCCTCCAGGCGATCGAGCTGATCGGCCACGAACCGGGCGCGGGAGGGGTCGTCGTCCACCGCCGCGAGCCGGTCGAGGTCCCGTCGCACGTCGGCGAAAGCGCACTCCTCCGGGGCCGCCCGGCAGGCCTCCACCCGGTCCTCCACCCCGTACTCGGTGCTGCGGTGCAGCCCCCCCAGCAGCCCCCGAGCGGCCGTCTCGTCGTACCGGGAGTCGGGGGGCCACATGTTCAGCGCCTCCTGGAGGATCTCCTCGGCTCCGAGCAGGTCGCCCCGGGCCGCGGCGTCCGTGGCGGCCTGCAGGTCCCGCACCGACGCCCGCGTCGCGTGCAGCACCCGCCCCGCCTCGGCCGACGCCGAGCCGCACTCCGGAAGGGTCCGCGTGACGTTGGCCCGGCGGCGCAGGTCCGCTCGGTCGACGGCCCTCCAGTCGGCCGGCCACTCGGGGGTCAGGGCCGCGGACAGGATCGCCGCGCAGGTGGCGTCGAACTCCGGGGGGGACGCGGTGCCGAACGTGGTCTTCCAGCGGTCCAGGGCGATCCGGAGGTCGTCCACGGCCCCGATCGCGTCCGTCCGCGCGCGCTCGGCCAGCACCCGTCTGTCGGCGTTCCAGCGGTCGACCTCGTTGCAGCGGCGGCGGGCGTCGTCGAGCCCCCGCAGGCGCTTGCGCAGGGCCTCCACCCGGTCCAGGAGCCTCTTCCTGCCCTCGAAGACGACGGCCGCGGTGTCCGACGTCACCCCCACGTCCCGCGCGAACGCCACGTACTCGCGGCCGGCCACCTCGTCGCACCACCCGTCGCCCGCGGCGGCCAGCGGCTCCCACGCCTCGGCGAGCTTCTCGAGCCGCTTCACCTCACCCTTGAGGGCCCCCACACCCCCGGGCGCGGCGTGCGCGGGCAGGGCCGTGGCGACGGCCAAGGCGAAGACCAGGGCCCTCACAGGACGGAGTCCGATCCTTCGCCCTCGCTGCCCCGGATGAGCCGACTGTTCCGCTCGAACGTCAGGTAGTTCCACGCCCACTGCATGAGGACCACGAGGCGGTTGCGGAAGCCCACGAGCGCCATCAGGTGCACGAACAGCCACGCGAGCCAGGCGAGCAGCCCCCCGAACCGCAGCCCGAAGAGGTCGGCCACCGCGCGACGTCGCCCGATCGTGGCCATGGAGCCGAGGTCGAGGTACCTGAACGGCCTGCGGGGGGCGCCCTTGCGGTCGGCGGCCAGGTTGCGGGCCACGTGCTTGCCCATCTGCAGCGCCACCTGGGCGACGCCGGGCAGGGGCTCGTCCCGACCGTGGGCGAAGTGCGCGATGTCGCCGATGACGAACACGTTCGGCCGTCCGGGCAGCGACAGGTCCGGCTCCACGTGCAGGCGGCCCATGCGGTCCGTGGGCGTGCCCAGCGTCGCCGACACCGGGGCGGCCGCCACGCCCGCGGCCCAGAGCACCGTCGCGGCCTCCACGCGCTCGTCGCCCAGGTCCACGCCCCGGGCGTCCACGGACGTCACCCGCTGGTGGAGCATCACGTCCACGCCGACCTTCTGCAGCGCCCTCAGCGCCGTGTCCGGCAGGCCCCCGCCGAAGCCCGGGAGCACCTTGTCGCCGCCTTCGACGAGGATCACGCGGGCCTCCTCGGGTTGGATCGTGCGGAAGTCGCGCCGCAGCGTGTGCGAGGCGATCTCGCGCAGGGCTCCGGCGAGCTCCACCCCGGTGGGACCCGCCCCCACCACCACGAAGGTCAGGAGGCGGGCGCGCTCGGCGGGGTCTTCGGCCCACTCGGCGCGCTCGTAGGCGAGCAGGATGCGGCGACGGATCTCGAGGGCGTCGTCCAGCGTCTTGAGGCCGGGGGCGGTGGCCTCCCAGTCGTCGTTTCCGAACCAGCTGTTGGTCATGCCCGCGGCGAGGATCAGGACGTCGTACTCGACGGTCCCGCCGCGCTTCAGGTGCAGCCGCTTCGCGTCGGCGTCCACGCGCACGACGTCGCCGAGGAGCACGCGGGTGTTCTCCTGATCCGCCAGCAGCGAGCGGATCGGCTCGGCGATGTCCCCGGGCGACAGGGCCGCGCCCGCCACCTGGTAGAGCAGGGGCTGGAAGAGGTGGTGGTTTCGACGGTCGACGAGCGTGATCTCGACGGGATGGCGACGCAGCGCGCGAGCCGCCGAGAGGCCCCCGAATCCGCCCCCGACGATGACGACGCGCGAGGTCACTCGAACTGCACGACCTTCCAGGTCCCGCTCGTGAGCGCGTCCTCGCCGAAGACGAGGTCGTCGAGCCACTGCAGGTCCAGGCCGTCCTCGCCCAGGAAGCGCTTGTAGGACTGCGCCAGGGCGTCGCGCGCAGACCACAGGATCACCTTCTTGCCCTCGCGGAGCAGGGTGTCCACCACGGCGCTGAAGTCGGCGTCCCCCGTGGCGATCACGAAGACCTTCACCGTGGGGTGCTCGCGGAGCACGTAGTGGATCTTCTCGCGGAGCACGTGGTCGGCCGCGTCGGCCTTGTGATCGCCCGCGATGTCGGTCCAGAACCGGGCCGTCTTGACCGCCCGCTGGTCCCCCGAGAAGGACGGTCGATCCCAGGCGGCGACGGCCCAGCGCTGCTGCACCAGCCCGTGCTGGCCCGCGAGGTCCACCAAGCGCAGCGCCAGCGCCTCGGGATTCAGCAGCTCCCGGAGCTCGCCGAGCCGGTGCGTGGGCTGGTTGTCGAGGGCCTTGATGAGGGAGATCTTCACGTTCTCCCAGTCCACCATCAGGGCTACGGGAACCTCCGTGGTGGGCCCGGGCTCGTCGGTGACGGCCGGGATGCCGTCCTCGGACACGACGATCTCGATGTCGTCCGCGTTCGGGTCCGAGTCGGGCAGGGGCCGCACCTCGTCGTACGACGTCTCGGCCGCGCGGAGCTGCTCGACGCGCGGGTCCGCCTCCATGGTGGCCCCGACCCGACGCACGTCCGCGGGCCCGACCACCCGACGGCGTTCGCGGCCGATCGCGTCGATCACGCTGGCGAGCGCCCACTGGGTGAGCCAGGGGTGGCCGTCCGTCAGCTCCCACAGCTCGTTGCGGGCGAGGGGGAGCCAGCGGATGCCGTCCGACCGCACCGGCTCCACGGCGAGGTGGTCGACGTCCTTGCGGGTCAGGGGGCCGATCTCGAGGGGGCGCACGTCCGCCCACAGGTGGTGGGCCGAGAGGCGGGCGCGGGTGGTGTCGAACGGCTCGTTCCCGGCGCACACCGGGAGGAGCGGCTGACGGGTCTCGATGAGGTCCCGCAGCCAGTCCAGGAACGACGCGTCCAAGGCCTCCGCCTCGTCTTCGGCGCGGCGCACCATCGCGTCGACGCCGTCCATCGCGAGGACGAGCCGGTGGGCGCCGGCCTGCTTGCGGACGAGCTCGAGGAAGTCCTCGAAGACCGTCCACGGGGGGTCGAGCTCGAACTCGGCCGGGCCCGGCAGGGGGAGCTCCACCCCCGGCAGGTCGGCGCGCGAGCCGAAGTCGCGGGAGACGCTGCGGCAGAGGCGACGGACCGCCTGCTCGGCGGTGAGCCCGGGCGTGGACGGCAGGGAGCCGAAGTCGAGGATGACGACCTCGTGGTCGTCGAGCTCCCGGGCTGCGCGACGCAGCAGGGACGACTTCCCGATGCGCGGGGGGCCGTGCAGCCAGCGCAGCGAGCGGAGGGTGCCCCCGGCGAAGGCGTCCTGGATCGCGGCGAGCTCGTCGGTGCGGCCCACGAAGAGGGTGCCCTCCACGGACGGGATCGGGCCCGTGGTCATCGTGCGCAGGGAGGCACGCGGGGGCGACCAGCCCGTCACGAGCTTGATCGTCGCGGGCTGCTCCAGGGGGCGGCTGCCCCGCTGCTCGGGGCGCAGCTTGAGGCGGATGCGCACGGCGTCGCCGCCCCCCGCCATCACCTCGACGGGGATCTCGATGACCGCGCGCTTGCCCGGCTCCAGCGCGGGCACCGGCGTGGCCGCCCCGGGGAACATGAGGCCGGGCTCGTCCGCGAGCGCCTGCAGGGTGAGGGGCGGCAGGGCCTTCTCGTCCCCGTTGCAGAGCTCGACGAGGATGCGGGACCGATAGGAGTCGCCCGCCTCGGGCTGCTGGAGCTCGACGCCGAGCTCCTCGGGGAGCGTGATCTGGAGCTCGTTGAGGGAGCCCGAGGCGTCCTCGGACCGGGCGACGGGGGGGGTGCCGAGCCGCTCCTCCCACAGCAGGACGTCCGCCTCCTCCATGGAGGTGTGACGCCAGCCCTCGGCGAGCACGCTGCGGCCCTCGCCGCCGAAGCCGTTCTTCTGGGCCCACGCGAGCAGGTTCCGCAGCGCCGCGCCCTTGCGTCGCGGGTCGAGGCCGCGCTGGCGACGGGTGCACTCCCACTGCCGCACCCGGCACGTCCACGACGCGGGCAGGTCTCCGGCCTCCTCGTTCAGCCGGGCCGCGCACTCCCAGTTCTTGAACATCCGCCGCGCGGTGCCGTAGGACAGCCGCTGGCGGAACCACTCGACGCCGGCCTCCACGCGCCCGGCCTCGATGCACTGCCTCGTGAGGCGGTCCAGGTCCGAGAAGGAGAGCTCCTCGCGCGGGTCGGGGAAGGTGTGGTCGGGGTCCTCGATGATCCGGCTGACCCGCCGCAGATGGGACAGCAGGCGTCGCTCGGTGAGCTCCCGCCCGGAGCGCCCGTCGCGCAGGGCCGCGAGCAGGTGGGCCTCGTGGTAGCGCGACCGGAGGAGGAGGTCGTCGAGGATGGCGTCGCGCTCGCCCTCGAAGGCCCACAGCAGCGCCATGTCGAGCGCCTCGGCCGGGTGCTCGACGTTGTCCAGGACCGGCAGCAGGACGTCCAGCGCCTCGGCCTCGCGGGTGTTCACGCGCCGCAGCGCCGCGGCGAGGTTCCAGTGCGCCGTCCACCCCCGCGCCATGCGGAAGTACGGCGAGTTGATGGTCGCCTGGAGCAGGTGGATGATCTCGTAGATGTCCGTCGGCCGCCCGTAGCGGGACAGGGCGTACGCGTACCACTCCTTCGCGGCCGTGTGGGTGCGCCGGTGGAAGTGGATGTTGCGGAACTTGTCCAGCGCGCGCGGATCTCCGCGGAGCAGCAGGCCCTTGGCCTCCTCGAAGAACCGGTCCGTCTGGTTGCGGAACCGCAGCTCGGTCGCGGGCTCCCGAAACATCAGCTCGTCGCCGAGGCGGAGCTTCAGGTTGGAGATCAGCGCCTCTTCACGCGGCTCCAGCGCCTCCGCGATGGCGGCGAGGCTGCCCTCGTTCGCGGCGGCCCGCAGCCCGCTCCAGTTCTCCTCCGGGAGGAGCGAGGCCAGGTCCGTGGGCCGCTGGATGACGGCGACGGCCCGGAACGTGGCGGTGGGCGCCATGTCCTGCCCGAGCCACTGCCAGTGGTCCCGGATCTTGCTCATCCGCGAGGGGGCGTCGAGGGCGAGGACGTGCTCCACGTTGGCCCGCACGAACTCGGTGTGCTCGATGGGCTCGCCTTCCATCGCGGTGCGCGCGGTCTCGACGGCCTCGAGGAGCTTCTCGTCGATGCTGAGCATGTACTGGGGCGGGGTGTTGCCCCAGGCGGAGGTGACGAAGCCGACGAGGTCCTCCTGCAGGCGGCCCAGGTCCATGCGGCCCGCCACGACCTCCGCCATCCCCAGGGGCACGAGGCTCGCGAGCGCGTTGCCCACGGTCTGCTGCATGGGCCGCGAGGCGCGCATGGCGGCGTTGCCCTGGCGGAAGAACTCGTGGGCGCCCCGAAACATGTCCACGGCCCCGGCGTGGTCGTCCCGAGACGCGGACCGACGGCCCAGCACGTCGAGCGCGAACGCGACGGTGGCGACCTCGCCGCGTCGGATGCCGTCCCGGATCTCGTCGGCGGTGGGGGGGTGCTCGCTCAGGCGGGCGACGGCGCGGAGGTTCTTCTCGCGGTGCTCGGACTGGAACTCGTCGATGCGCTCGACGATCTCGCGGCAGAAGCGCGGGAGCTGTTCGATGACCTGCTCGACGGCCCAGAGAGACCACGAGACGGGGAAGACCACACTCAAGACTCGACTGCCTCCAGCACCGAAATACTCGGCGCACGCCGTCCATTCCGTTCGATCGGTCGAACCGGGCGCGCCGGGGTTCAAGATAGGCCCCCGGATGGGGCCTGTCGACCCGGGGCCGGGGCGGCGCTTCAGTCCTCGGGGATGCCGGCGACGTAGTCGAGGTTCGGCACGAAACGGGCCCCCGTCATCGCCGACATGGGGATGTTCGGGCACACCCACTCGCGCGCCCCGCCGCAGGTGAATCCGGACTCCTTCTCGGAGGCGGGCGACGGGCGGAAGTCGGGGTGCTCGGTGTCCGCGGCGGTGGGGATCCGCACCTCGGTGCAGGCCTGGGAGGGGTCGAACTCCAAGAGGAGGAACCCGGGATCGAAGCGCCCCGGCGTGCGGCGGCAGGACCACTTCGCGAGCCCGTAGGAGTCCAGCCGGCGGGACGAGCTCTTCTCGTGCTTCGCGAGGTCCGCGCCGGACAGGAAGAAGGCCGGCTCCTTCTTCACATCGCCGCCGCGCGAGTGGTAGCGGGCGTAGGAGTCGGAGATGAACTTGTCGTGGATGGTGTAGCCGCCCACGAGCGCCTTCACGAGGCTCTGGACCTCGCCCCCGAACTGCTCCCGGGCGTCGGGGCGCAGCCGCCGGAGCAGCCGGTCGTCCACGGGCACCACCAGCAGCCCCGTGCGGGGGGGCGCCACCCGCGGGCCCTTCAGCCGCAGCTCACCGAGCAGGTTCGACAGGCGCTTCTGGAAGCAGTTGGGGCAGCGGTAGCCGAACTCCTCGGGGGGCGGGCCCTCGTCGAGGAGCTTCCGCAGCACGTCGGACACGGCGCCGGAGTCGAGCCGCGAGTCCGAGGCGAGGTCGGCCACGACGTTGAGCGCGCGGCCCTGGTCCCGCTCCGTGAGGTTCGAGAAGAAGTACCCGAAGTCGCGCAGCGTGGGGGCGGGCGAGCCGCCCTGGTCGAGGTCGATGTCGTCCTCGGACGACGCCGACAGGGGGACGACGAGCAGCGCACAGACGAGGAGCAGGAGTCGCTTCAAGGGGTCACCTTCGGTCCCACCGCGCATCGGAAGCCGCGCCCCGGCCCGGAGCGGGTCCCCGTCATCCAGACGCGCGCGGTGCTCTTGAAGTAGCGGTCCATGGCCGGGTGCTGAAGGTAGCCGCTGGCGCGGACGGCGCGCGTCCCTTTCGTGCGCGCGGCGGGGACGGCCACCGGATCCACGTCGGCCTCCGAGGGGACGCCGGCCCAGACCTCCTCCTCGTCCACGCCCTCGGGGCCTTCGTCGAGCACCCACTCGGACACGGACGCGGTGAGATCGAGCACGCCCTCAGGAGTGGTGTCCCTCGGCGTCGTGCCCGCGGGCGGGGCCTGGGCGGCGCCCGCGGACTCGAGATCGGCGGGGAGCTGGTCTCCCAGCGGGAACGTGCGGCCCGGCTTGCCCGTCCCCCGCGCGGCGCGCTCCCACTCGGCGTCGGTCGGCAGCCGGGAGGTCCAGCCCTCGGGCACGGCCGCGTTGCGGTACCGCCACTCGCAGTAGGCCTGCGCCTGGAGCCAGTCCACGTGCTCCATGGGCGACGCCCCCGCGGGCGCGTACCCGACGTACTCGCCGCTCCGGTCGGGGCACACCCCCGCCGCGACGCACCTGCCGTAGGCCTCCACGGTCACCTCCGTCCGCTCGATCCCGAAGGCCGACACCACGACCTTCCGATCATCCGGACCGTAGAGGAACGCGCTTCGGTCGAACGCGACGATCCCGGGCAGCTGCTGGAGCGCCCCGAGCACGGCCGGATCGCCCCCGCCCAGGCGCGGCCCGGCGAGGGCGAACCAGAGGACCACGGCGACGGTCAGGATCCCCAGCCCGGCCGCCACCACGGGCAGGCGCGGGTCCCGGCGCGGGGGCCCGGACTTCGGGTTCTTCGTCTTCTTCGTCTTCTTCGCCTTCTTCGGGGGGAGCGTCGGATCCTTCGCCCGCCGGCGCCGGATCGCGGCCTCGTCCTCGGGGTGCGTGAGCTCGTTGACGCGGCCGAAGCCCCCGGGGACCGCCTGCGTGGCGAGGTCTCCCATCACCAGCGGGGCCCCCTCGAACGGCACGGTGCCCGGGGCCGGCTCGGAGTCGGGCTCGTCCTCCCACCCGTCGTCCTCGGAGACCTGCGACGTCTCCCGGTGGGGCCCGGCGGGCAGCGGCGCGCGCACCCCCGCGACGGACTCGGACTTGGACTCCTCCATCGCCCAGTTCAGCGCCCGCATCACGGCCTCGCAGGTCGCCAGGCGCTGGTCGACGTCGAGCTCGATCATCCGCTTGAGGACGTCGATGACGGCCTGGGGCACGCCCTTGTCGCCGAGGTCGTCGACCATCTCCGGCTCGAGCCGCCAGCCGCGCTGGCCGATGGGACGCGCGCCCTTGCCCGCGAGCATCTCCCAGAAGGTGACCCCCAGCGCGTACACGTCGGCCCGGGCGTCGAGGGCCTCCATGCCGTCCATGATCGCCTCGGGGGCCATGTACACCGGCGTGCCGATCGACATGCCGGTCTGCGTCAGCCGCTCCTGATCCACGAGGCTCGCGATGCCGAAGTCGAGCACCTTCACCCGGTTGTCGGCGTCGACCATGATGTTCCCGGGCTTGATGTCCCGGTGCAGGCAGTTCTGCTGGTGGGCGTGGTGGACGGCCACGAGGACCTGCCGGAACAGCAGCAGCGCCAGCGCGATCGGCATGGGCGCGTCGTCGTAGTCGTTCATCACCGCGCGCAGGGTCCGGCCCTCGACGAGCTCCACGACCAGCGCGCAGGTCTCGTGCTCCTCCACGAAGTCGAGGATCCGCACGATGTTGGGGTGATGCAGCCGCACCAGCGCCTGCGCCTCGACCCGCAGCCGCGCGCGCAGCTTGCTGTCGATCGCGAGGTGCGGGTGCAGCTTCTTGACCGCCGCGGTCATCCCGATTCCGGAGACGTGCACGCCCCGATAGACGGTCGCCATGCCGCCGCCCCCGAGGACCTCCTTCAGTTCGTACTGTCCGACGACCTCGCCCATGCGCCGTGAATCATAGAGGGCGTATCATCCGGGGCCATGCCCGACCCGTCCCTTCGCGAGCTCCAGCGCGCCTTCTTCCGAGCCCTGCGAGACCGCCCGCTCGACATCAGCGACCCCAAGGACGCGGCGCTGTACGAGCCCCTGCACGACGAAGCGCACGACCCCGTCATGCGTTTGTTCGACAGCATCGACTTCAGCGAGGTGCAGTCCGTGCAGCTCGTGGCGGGGTTCCGAGGCACCGGAAAGACGACCGAGTTCTCGCGCCTGGAGAAAGTCCTCTGGGAGAGCGACTTCGTCGTGATCCGCGTCGACCTCGACGACTACCTGGACATGAACAGCCCGGTGGAGGTCAGCGACTTCCTGCTCGTGCTCGCGGGCGCGATCTCCGATGTCCTGGAGGACGAGCGGCTGCTCGGGGCGGGGCGCGCGAAGCTGACCGAGTTCTGGGACCGCGCGAAGACGCTGCTGGAGTCGGAGATGACCGTCGCGCCGTCGTTTCGGGGCCCCGGCGGGGTGTCGCTGCGGGTGGGGCTCAAGGGCAACCCGAGCGTGCGCCGTCGGATCCGCCAGGCGCTCCAGGGCCAGCTCCCGCGCCTCGTCCAGGAGGTCCGCGCCTACCACGACGAGGTGCTCGCCGCCCTCCGATCGCGGCACGGCGACGCCACGCGGCTGGTGGTGATCATCGACTCCCTCGAGCACCTGCGGGGGACGGGCGAGAGCGTCGAGACCGTGCGGCGGAGCGTCGAGGAGCTGTTCATCACCCACGGCAACCACATCGGCCTGCCCGAGACGCACATGGTGCTGAGCGTGCCCCCGCTGCTCGCGCTCAAGGCCGAGCGGCTCCAGGCGGCGTTCGTGAACGGCGCCGTGCAGGCGTGGCCCGCGTGGCAGGTCCAGCGGCGCGACGGCAGCCCCAACGAGGACGTGGTGGGCCGGCTCGTGGCGCTGGTGGAGCGTCGCGGGCCGTGGAACGCCATCCTTCCGGACCGGGCCGCGCTCGAGCAGCTGATCCTCGCCTCGGGGGGCTACATCCGGGACCTCCTGAACATGCTGATCGAGGCGATCCACCTCGCCGGCCGGGGCGTGACCCCCGACACGGCGGATCGGGTCGTGGCCGTGGTGCGTCGGGGCTACTACCCGCTGTACGCGGACGAGGTGCAGGTGCTGCGCAAGATCGCGATCGCGAAGGACCTCGGGGCCGTCGCGTCCATCGAACAGCACTACCTGGAGCGCTTCCTCGATTCGCAGCTGGTGCTCTGCTACCTGGACCTCGAGTTCTGGTACGACGTGCACCCCCTGGTGCGGGACGGCGTGCTGTCCGCGGCGCCTCCGGGGACGCCGTGAGGAGCCCCGGCGCGCTCCCGGACATCGAAGAGGCCCTCGACCGCATCCGCTTTCAGTGGGACCACGCCGAGGACTTCTGGTTCGGCATGGTCGTGAGCAACGACCAGATGGCCCGGGACTCCCTGCGCGCGGCCGTGGCTGCGGCCGTGGCGGAGGACCACGGGGACGTCGTGATGCACCGCCTCGACCCCCGGGGGGTGGAGCAGACCGCGGTGCGCCTGCTCGACGCCATGGAGGACGGGCACCTGCACTGGGTCGTCGTAGGCGGGCCGGACGAGCCGAAGGAGACCTGGGAGGGCGCCGCCGGTCGCTTCTTCGCGGCCCTGAACGAGCGACGCGAGGCGTTCCGTCACCGCGTGGTGGGGGGCCTCGTCGTGGAGGGGCGGGAGGCCCTGAAGCGTCGGCTGCGGACGATGGCGCCCGACCTCTTCTCCATACGAGCGTTCGTCGTGGAACCCCGGAGCGACGCGGGCTGGGACGAAGGGGGCGGCAGCAGCCCCGCCGTGGAGCTGGAGGACGAGAGCTTCCCCGGCGACCCGGACCAGGAGCTCCAGCGCCTGGAGCGCATCCCCCAAGGCAGCCCCAACCCCGGGGCGCGGCGGGCGCGGCTGGCCGCCCAGCAGCGGGCGATCGACGGCCTCCTGTCCACCGGGCGCACCGGCGAGGCGTCGTCGCTGGTGGACGACAGCAACGCCCTCATCCGCACCCTCACGCACGACGACCCCACCGACGCCTGGGTCGCCTCCGCGCGCTTCGCCGCCCACATCCAGCGCGGCCGCGTGGCGCTGGACACCGGCGTCCTCGCCGCCGCCGCGGCGCAGTTCACGGACGCCCTGCGCCTCGCGCAGGCCGAGCCCCCCACCGCCCGTCGCCTCCGCCGCCTTCGCACCGCCCACGACTGGCTGGCCGCCGTCGCCGTGGATCTGGGCGACGTCGAGGACGCGGTCTCCCACGCCGGCCGGGCGCTGGAGGCCGCCCGCGCCTGGTCCGAGGAGGCGCCCGACGATCCGGAGCGGCTCCGGACCCTCGCGATCGCCCACAACAAGCTCGGCGACATCCTCGTGATCGCGGGACGTCGCCGGGACGCGCGGGCGGCCTTCCGGGCATCGCTCGCCCTGCGCAAGCGCCTGGTCGCGGAGGACGCGCCCCACCCCGTGTTCCGCCGCGACCTCTCGATCTGTCACGACAAGCTCGGCGATCTGGCGGCCCTGAACGGGGACCTCGCGGACGCCGAGCGCCACTTCCGTCGCTCCCTGACGCTCCGGGAGGAGCTGGTGGTCGAGCGCCCCGCCGGGGATCGGGCGGGGACCAAGGCACGCCGGGATCTCGCCGCCGTGCACACGAGGTTGGGGGCGCTCGCCCGCCGCGCGGGGGATCCGTCGGCCGCGTCGCGTCGGTTCCGTCAGGCGGTGGGGATCCTGCGGGAGCTCGCCGGGAGCGATCCCGAGCACGCGGGCGTGAAGGTGGACCTGGTGCGGACGACGAGCGCCCTCGGGGAGCTCGCGCGCGATCGCGACGACCCCGGCAAGGCCCTCGTGCACTTCGACGAGGCCCTGCGCCTGGCCGGGGAGCTGGCGGCCGAGGACCTGGGCAGCGTGAGCCGGCTCGACGCCCTCGCGGCCGCGCACGAGCGGCTGGGCGACCTGCTGTGGGGCATGGAGGACTTCGAGGAGGCGGGCACCCAGCTCCGGGCCGCGCTCGACGTGCACGGCCGCATCGTGGCGGTGCGTCCCGACGATCCGGCCGCGGGCGAGAACCTCGCCGCCGCCCACCATCGACTGCAGGCCGCCGCCGAGGCCTTCGGGCGCGACGAAGAGGCCGTGAAGCACCGCGACGCCGCCACCGCCGAGCTGGTGCGCGCGGAGCGACTGCGCGGGCGCGCCTCGGGGGCGGGGAAATGACTCGATTCCTTCCCCTCCTGCTCCTCCTCGTCGCGTGCGGCGGCTCGGCGCCCCCCACGCCCACGCCCGCCCCGACGCCGCGCGCGGACGTCCTCTCCGAGATCAAGGCCCGCGGCACCCTCCGCGTGGGCACCGAGTTCAACTCCAAGCCGATGGTCTACGTGGACGCGGCGGGGCAGCAGACCGGGTTCGAGTACCGCCTCATGCAGGGGCTGGCGCGGCACCTCGGCGTGTCCCTCGAGCCCGTCGGCGGCACCTTCAAGAACCTCCCCGAGACCATGGGCGCGGGCGCCGTGGACGTGGTGATCGGGGGCTGGATCCCCTCGCCGGACGTGCCCGCTGCATTCAGCACCTCGTACCTGGAGACCGGGCTCTGCCTCGTGGTCCGCGACGGCTCCACGATCCGGTCCATCGACGACCTGGCGGGCAAGAAGGTGGGCATCTACGCGGATCCGACGGTGGAGGGGTGGGCCGCCCGGGCCCTCGCCGGGTCGGAGGTGCGGGCCCTGTCCGACGGCTACTTCAAGCTGCTGGTGGGCGAGGATCTGGACGCCGTCGTCTACGACTACCCCTACGCCGTCGCCGAGCTGGAGCCCTACCGCGAGCAGCTCCGCGTCGTGCAGCTGAACCTGTCCGCGATCCGCTACACGGTGCTCGTGCCCCGGGGGAACGACGCGCTGCTCGCGGCCGTGAACGCCTACGTCGAGGGGCTGCGGGGGTCGGACGAATACCGCCTGCTCCTGGAGGAGTTCCTCAGTACGGAGACCGCGCCCCCGGCCGCGACGCCCCCCGAGGGAGCGCTCGTGCACACGGCGGGGGCGGGCGCGTCGCTCCAACGGATCGCCGAGGAGGTCTACGGCGACCGCGACGGGTGGAAGCGGCTGTGGAAGGCGAACAAGGACCACGTCGCGTTCCCGGAGCTCGTGCCGGAGGGCACCCGCGTCCTCGTCCCGTGAGCCTCACGCTCGACGTCGCCATCGCTCCCTCCATGGGGGACGTCCCTCCGGGCTGGGACGCGCTCGCCGACGGCCTGCCCCCCTTCCTGGGGCGCGCGTGGCTCGAGGCGACCGAGGAGGACGGACCGCCCGCCCTCGAGGAGGGTTGGCGTCCCCAGCACGTCCTCGTGCACGAGTCCGGAGAGCTGGTGGCGGCCGTGCCGATCTATCTCCGGGACCGGAGCGACGGGGAGTTCGTGTGGCACGGGACCATGGAGGAGGTGCTGCACACGCACGGGCTGCCCTCCATCCCCCGCGCCGTGAGCACGATCCCGGCCACGCCGGTGCCCTCGCCGCGGCTCCTCACGAGCCCGGGCTGGGCGGACGCGGCGGGGCGTCGCCGGGTGCTCGACGGCCTCGTGACGCTGGGCGATCAGCTGGGTTGGGCGTCGACGCACCTGCAGTTCTGCGAGGAGGAGGAGGCGGCGGCCGCGGGGCCCGAGTGGATCCACCGGCTGTCCCGCCAGGCGCGGTGGCGGCGACGCGGCGCGACGACGATCGAGGAGTGGCTCGCCGGCTACCGACCGAAGCGACGCACGTCGATCCGGCGGGAGATGAAGGAGCTCGGCCGGCAGGGCCTCACGCTGCGCTTCGTGCCCGCCGCGGACGCCCCCGACCGGCTTTTCCACCAGGCCGCCGAGCTGTACGCGGGCACGGCCCGTCGCTACGGCGAGGCCCCGCGCTTCGGTCGGCGCTTCTTCGAGGCCCTGTCCGAAGCCCCGCTGCGGGACCACGCGCTCTTCGTCACGGCGACGAACGCGGCCGGAGAACCGGTGGGCATCGCCACGAAGGTCGTGCACGGCGGGGTGCTCTACGGGCGGCTCTGGGGGGCCGTGGAGCGGGTGCGGTTTCTGCACTTCAACGTCGCGGTCTACGGCGGGATTCGTTACTGCTTGGAGCACGGCCTCGATCGATTCGAGCCCGGCCACGGCGGATTCCACAAGGAGCGCCGCGGGTTCCCGACGGAGCCGGTGCACAGCCTGCATCGGTACCTGCACCCGGGCGCGCAGGCGGCGTTCACGGACTGGGCGCGACGGGAGCGGGACTGGATGCGGGAGCGGATCGAGGAGAGCGAAGGGGAGAGCGGGCTGCGATGAGCGAGATCGAGTCCCGAACCGACGAGGAGCTGCTCGCGTTCGCCCGCAACCGCGGCTACGAGCGGCTGGCGTCTCGGTTCGGGTGCCTCGCCGCCGCCGCCGCGTCGACCCTGCCCGCCGCCTTCGCGGCCCAGGCCTGGACCGCCGATCTCGAGGGCCTCCTGGGCTCCGCGGCTCACGGCCTCGTCTTCGCCCTCGCCGCGCTCTGCTCCTTCCCGTTCGTGGCCCTGCTCTTCGGTCCGTTGCTGATCCTGCGGCGGCTCCGGGCGGGCAGGACGATCGATGAGCTGAAGCGTCGGTGGGGCCAGGCCGAGCTCTCCACGTACGAGCGCCGCGCCGCGATCATGCTCGCGGGGGGCGGCCGCGACGACGCCGGGCGCCTTCCTCCGGACTACGTCGTCCTGTTCCAGGGGGGCGAGATGCCGCACGGCATGCACCGCTTCCTGCGGGTGGACCTGTGGGGCAAGGAGCTGCCCACGGCGGAGGGAGAGATGCGGCGCGCGCACCCGGTCCTCGACGCCGCGGACGCCGATCCCCAGGGGGCCGTCAGCCTCATCCGGGGCGACCTCCCGAGTACGCTGGCCCAAGCCCTCGCCGACCACCTCGACGCGCTCGACGCAGACCTCCCCGCGGGGGTGCCCGGCAAGGACGGCCTGCCCTGCAAGTGCGCGGTGCTGCAGCGGAACCCGCCCGACGTCTTCCACGCCGAGGCGAACCTCGCCACCACGCCGTCGTCCCACCCCGCCGCGGCCCTGCTGGGTCTGCTCATGGCGGCGACGGAGGCCCTCGCGTCGGTTCAGTCCGTCGACGGGGCCGACGAGACGACGTAGACCGCGCCCTCGCCGCCGTTCGCCCCCGGCGCGCCGATGAGGATGTCCGCGCAGCCGTCCCGGTCTTCGTCGCCCACCGCCACGGCCGTGCCCGCGCGGGTGCCCAGCCCCCGCCCCTCGTAGATCCGGTCCGCCTCCGCCAGGGGCTCCCACGCCGCGATGGGCCCGAAGACGACGTACACGGCGCCCGCCCGGTCCGCGTCGGTGGTGCGCAGGGGCGCGCCGAGCACGAGGTCGGCGTCCCCGTCGCAGTTCACGTCGCCCACGGCCAGGGCGGCCCCGGCGCGGGCGTTGATGCCCGGCTGGGTCGCGCCTGCGAGGGCGGCGTCGGCGTCCCAGGCGTAGTGGTCGCCGTCCGACGGAGCCGAGAACATCCACGCGCCGCCCTGGCGCTCGAAGTCCGAGAACTCCGGCGAGCCGGTCACCAGGTCGAGGCTCCCGTCGCCGTCGAGGTCGCCGGTGGCGACGGCCCAGCCGTGATCGTCGTGCAGCTCGCGGCTGCCCTGGCCGCCCGCGATCGTCAGGTCGGCGTCGGCCGAGGTCAGCTCCCCCTGCGGCGGGTCGCGGAAGACGTGCACCTCCCCCTGGGCGAGCTGGTTGATCCAGTCCCCGCCGAAGTAGTCCGGCGCCCCGGTCACGGCCGCGTCGCCCATCCACGCGACGCTGTGGCCGAGCTGGTCCCAGGGCTCCGCTCCGTCGACCGTCGCCACCGGCGCGCCGCGGTCGATCACCGTGACGGCGCCGGGGCCGAACACCAGCATCGGGCGGGGCAGGGACTCGTGCTGGAAGGCCTGGCTGCCGCGGCACGGCGCCCCGGCGAGGACTCGCCCGTCGTCCGCCACCGCCACCGAGGACCCGAAGCAGTCGCCCTCCCGGCCGAGCCACGAGGACCCGTCCTCGAGGTGCACCGATCCCTGCCCGATCTCGGCGGCCGCGATCACGACGCGATCGCCCCGGTGGGGGGCGCCCACGACCCAGCCCGCGGGCCCGACGTCCACCGAATGGCCTGCCCGATCTCCGGGCGCCGCGCCCTCCACGACGGTACGGACGATGCTGCCCTCGATGAGGAAGGCCGCGCCCGCCTCGGAGCCGGTGCCGGGGGCGCCGACCAGGAGTCGACCGTCGTGGTGCGCGAGGGAGAAGCCGAACTCGCGGGCGTCGTCGGGGACGTCGATCGCGAGGGCGTCGCCGAGCACCGTCGGGCCCGCGGGGGTCTCCTCGGGCGGCTCGGCGCTCGGGCAGCCCGCGACCAGCGCGGCGACGATCGCTACTGAGGGGCGCAGAAGGGCTGGATCCCGAGGAAGGTCTCGTTGACGAACGTCTCGCCCGCCCCGCCGCCCGCGGGGACCGCCTGGCAGGAGCCGGACGTCGGGTCGAGGTCGACGGACACCGCGGGGCCGCAGCCGACGACGATCACGGACTCGCCGCAGCTCCCGTCGGCGCAGAGTCCGCCTCCGTTGGCGCGGATCCGGATCTCCGACGCCTCGCCGGGTCCCAGCCGGATGTCGAAGTCGAACGTCGCCGCCGGGTTCGCCGCGGACGGGACGTCCTTGTAGCGAGTCGTCATGCGGTCGGGCTCCACCGAGATCTGGATCTCGCCCCCCAGCTCCGGGTTGAAGTCGTGCCAGATGCCCGCGAACGGAGCCTCGGCGCCGACCTCGGCGAGCGTGGGTGTCTGGTCGAAGAATGGCGCCTGCGGGCTCAGCGTCACGAACCCGTTGCTGGAGACGAACGCGAGGTCGTGCGTGCCGCCGCAGAAGGCGAGGGGGTTCTGGATCGGCACGCCGGTGACCCAGTTGTTCGTGATCGCGCCGAGCGGGTAGACGACCGTCTCCTCGTTGGCGTCGAGGGTGTCGATGAGCGCGTCGCAGTCGTTGTCGATGCCGTCGACCATGAGCTCGGGGGCGCCCGGGAAGACGTTCGGGTTCGTGTCGTCGCAGTCGCCCTCGCACTGGTCGAGCAGGTCGCCGTCGGTGTCGATGCCGTCGAGGTCCGCGTCCACCACGCCGTCGCAGTCGTTGTCGATCCCGTCGTCGCAGATCTCCATGTTCCCGGGGAACCGCAGGACGTTGTCGTCGTCGCAGTCCTGGAGCACGAGGCCGAGCTCGTCGCAGTCGCCCGCGAACACGCCGTCTCCGTCGCTGTCGAGCTCGTTCACGGTGCCGTCGCAGTCGTTGTCGATCCCGTCGCAGAGTTCGAGCGCGCCCGGGAAGATGTTCACGTTCGTGTCGTCGCAGTCGATCGTGTCGCCGCACGGATCGAAGCCGTCGCCGTCCACGTCGTTGTCGAGCAGGCCGTCGCAGTTGTTGTCGAGCCCGTCGCACAGCTCGGGAGCGCCCGAGAAGACGGTCGGGTTCGTGTCGTCGCAGTCCTCCGGGAGGACCTCGGGGAGGATCTCCGAGAGGTTCCAGTCGAGGGCGCAGATCGACTGCGAGTCGCCGTCGGTCTGGTCGCCCGTGAAGACGAGGCGGGGCGCCGGGATCGCGCTGCCGCTGGTGCCGTTGCAGCCCGTGGCCAGCCCGCTGATGTGGTTGATCTTCAGGAAGGCCAGGTCCGAGACGAGGGCCTGCAGGGACGCGAGGAACGCGAACCCGAGGAGGGGGGACTGGTCGTCCTCGTCCGACAGGATCAGGAGCGACAGGCCCGCGCCCGGGCGTCGCCAGTCGGGCTGCACGGCCAGGGACTCGACCGCGCGCAGGAACGGCTGCTCGATGTTGTTGCCGTCGTTGCCCTGGGCGACCTGCGCGGAGAACTCGCCGGACGCGTCCGCCGAGGCGGGGTTCACCTGGACGATGAAGTTCGGGTCGGTGGTGGTGATCAGCGCGATGTTGAAGTCCGTGTTCGCCGCGATCAGGTCGTCGAACAGGCCGGGGGCGTTGCCGGCGAGGGCCGCCTGCTCGTCCTCCATGGAGCACGAGTCGTCGACGATCACGAGGATGTCCACGAGGCCGCTGCCGCCGCAGTTGTTCGCGAAGCCGTCCCCGTCGGCGTCGATGCCGTTGTCCACGAGCACGTCGCAGTTGTTGTCCAGGTCGTCGCAGATCTCGGGGTTGCCCGGGAAGATGGCGGGGTCCTCGTCGTCGCAGTCCACGCAGCCCGCCGACAGGTCGCCGTCGAGGTCGTCGAAGCCGTTGTCGAGGACGCCGTCGCAGTCCTGGTCGACGCCGTCGCAAAGCTCCTCGTTGCCCGGGAACAGGTCGGGGTCGTCGTCGTCGCAGTCGCCGTCGCAGGTGGTCACGCCGTCGCCGTCCGCGTCGACGCTCTCGTCCACCTCGCCGTTGCAGTCGTTGTCGATGCCGTCGGTGCAGTCTTCGGCGGCGTCGGGGTTCACGGCCGGATCGGCGTCGTCGCAGTCGTCTCCGTTGTCGACGTACTCGACCCCCGGGGGCGTGCACGAGCGGACGACCGTGTCCGGGTCGCCGAAGCCGTCGCCGTCCACGTCCAGGAACCACTCTGCCTCGCCGCCCGTGGCCTCCTCGTCGATCTCGCCGTCGCAGTCGTTGTCGATCCCGTCGCAGATCTCCGCGGCGCCGGGGAAGATGCTCGGGTTCAGCTCGTCGCAGTCGAGCGCGTCGGGGTGGCCGTCCCCGTCCGTGTCGACGGCGATCTCGTTGCAGCCGCACAGCGCCACGAGGGCGACGAGCACGGCGATCCAGGCCAGGGAAGCGGGCGTCTTCATGCGCCCGATGCTACCAGCGGCTACCGTCCCGCGGCCGTGCAGTACTTCGTCATGAACAAGCCCCCGGACTGCATCTGCGCGCGGCGCGACCACCGCGGTCGCTCGACCGTCTACGACCACGTCCCCACGCACTTCCCGGCGCTGCCGCACGTCGGTCGCCTCGACTACGACACCGAGGGCCTGCTGCTCTTCACGGACGACGGTCGCCTGGCCCAGGGGCTGCTGAACCCGACGTTCAAGGGCCTCGCGGACCCCGCGTCGGTGGCGCCGATCGAGAAGGTGTACCGCGTGAAGGTCCGCGATCGGCTGCCCGAGGACAGCCCCCGCGCGGCGCTCATGAGGAAGCCGCTGAAGTACCGGTCGGGGGTGCTCACGAAGCCCGCCCGGGTGACGCTCGTGGAGCACCGGACGAGGGCGACGTGGCTCGAAGTCACCATCTCCGAGGGACGCCACCGGCAGATCCGAAACCTGTGCGCCCGCAGCGCGCTGCAGGTGCTGAAGCTGCGGCGGGTGCGGATCGGTCCGCTCGAGCTCGGAGACCTGAAGATGCGCTGGTGTCGGCCGCTCACCCCGGACGAGGTGGCCGCCTGCTACCGGGTCGCGCTCCCGCAGGATCCCCCGGCGCCCTACGCGCCGATCGACGACTCGACGGTCGCCCGGGCCGCCCGCCCGCCGCAGCGGGCCGACTGAGCTACGGCGCCAAGGCCTTGGCGGTGGCGGTGAGGGACTGCCAGGTCACCTCGGCCTTCTCCATCTTCTCTCTCGCCTTCGCCGAGCCGGACTCGGCCTTGCCGCGGCTCGTCACGATCTTGCCGATCTCCTCGTCCACGTCCGCGGTGTCCTCGACGGACGCCTTGTAGGTGACCCACACGGCTTCCTTCAGGACCACGTCGAGCCGCGACTGCTCGGCCTTGATCCAGCCGATCTTGGCCTGCACGTAGGTGATGCGCGCCTTCGCGGCGTCGAGGCGGGCCTTGCGCCACTCGCGGCTGGCTTCGGAGCGCACCTGCTGGGTGGCGATGCGCTCGAGGTCCGGGACCCGGGCGGCGGCCTCGGCGGCCTTGCGCTCGACCCCGATCGCCTTGAGCACCGAGCCCGACGCGTCGACCCAGGACTTCGCGGCGGCCTGGTCCTTGCGGCCGATGTCGAGGTCCTTCTCGGCCTCCGTGAGGCGCGCGTCCGCGTCGGCCACGTCGCGCTCGGCGGCGTCGATGCGCCCGCGATCGGACTCGGGCAGGCGGAGGACGGCTTCGTCCACCTGCTTCTTCGAGGGGGCCTTGGCGAGGCTCGTCGCCGGGAGACCCAGGGCGACGAGCAGCCAGAAGGCGAGCACGGCGGCCGGCCGTGGACCGCGGGCTGCGGCATGATGGGGGCGCGGGCGGGCCATCGAGGGCGTCATGCGTTCTCCTGCCGCCGAGCATGGACGATGTCGACTCCTCTGTCCCCCCCAGAGCCTGATCCCGCGGTCCCGAAGGCCGACGCGTCGGGCTCCCCCGAGACCCCGCTGGCCGTGCCGGGGTACACCGTTCTGCGCAGGCTGGGCCGGGGCGGGATGGCGCAGGTGCACCTCGCGGAGAAGGTCGGCACGGCGGGCGTGCCCGTGCGGTGCGTCCTCAAGACGATCCTCCCCGAGCACAGCGAGCGCGCGGGGTTCCAGCGCCGGTTCCTCGACGAGGCCCGGATCATCACCCACCTGCGTCACCCGAACGTGGTGTCCACGGTGGACGTGGGCGTCGCCGGCGAGCAGCTGTACCTCGCCATGGAGTGGATCGAGGGCATCGACGCCGCGCACCTGATGATGGGGATCCAGCGTCGCAAGCAGGAGATGCCGCTGCGACACATCCTGTTCATCCTGCGCGAGGCGCTGAAGGGCCTGCACTACGCCCACACGGCCACGGGGGCGGACGGGGAGGCCCTCCGGATCGTGCACCGGGACATCTCCCCCGGGAACCTGCTGATCAGCCGGCAGGGGGCGGTGAAGCTGGCGGACTTCGGCGTGGCCCTCGGCGCGCCCGCCCAGCAGGAGAGCAAGACCGCGCGCCTCGCCGGGAAGGTCCACTACTTCGCCCCGGACCTCTTCCGCGGAGAGCGTCGCGCGACGCCCGCCACGGACGTGTTCAGCATGGGCATCTGCCTCTACGAGATGCTGACGCTCAAGCCGATGTTCAGCCGTCGACTGAAGCTCTACCAGCTCAAGGATCGGCTGCTGCGGTTCGATCCGCGCGCGCTGCTCGAGAACGAACTCACGGTGCCCGACGACCTGGAAGAGATCCTGCTGCGGGCCCTGGCGGCCAAGCCGGAGGATCGGTACGCGACCGCGCTGGAGTTCCTCGAGGACGTGAACGACTACGTATACGAGGGCGGAATTCGTCTGCTCGATGCACACTTCGCCAAGTGGATCGGCGACGTGCTCGCCCTGGCGGCGGAGGAGAAGGGGTAGTGGAGGAGGAGTACCTGCCGCCGCTCCTGGAGACGGTGACCGCCGCGCTCGACCGGCTCCACGTCTCGCTCGGCCACGCGAAGCTGTACGGCTACGAGCACACGCGCACCCTCGAGACGCTTCGGGAGACGATGGGGCTGTTCGACGACGTGCTCGCCGAGCGCGGGACCCTCGAGCTGGTGACCCACCCCGACGGTCTGTACTGGGACGGGGTCCTGGCCCGGCAGGAGACGGACGATCGCCCGGGGCTGGGGGGCCTGCTGCATCGGGAAGGCATCGCGGCCGTGGCGTTCGAGTCGGGGCTGCCCCTCGAGGAGCTGGCGGGGCTCATGGGCGTCCTGCGGATCAACCTCTCGCTGCCCGAGAACGAAGAGGAGACGCTCGACTCGCTGCTGTGGCAGATGTCCTTCTCGCACATCGCCTACCGCGCGGTGCACTCCCTGGCCGAGGCCGAGGCCCTGTCCGGGGGGCTCGGGCAGGAGGCGGGCGGGCTCGAGGGAGAAGGAGGGGTCGAGGACCTGCTCGAGTACTCCCCGGGCGCGACGATGGTGGACGGCAAGGCCAAGCACCTCAGCGAAGACGCCCTGACGCGGGCCGTGGCCGGATCGGATCTGGACGACCTGGGGCCGAAGGCGGACGAGGTGCTGCGGGGCCTGCCCGACCGGGAGTGGGACCGCCTCTTCTCGGAGGAGTCCGAGGACCGCGAGCTGATGGCGAAGATGAGGGCCGACCTCGAGCGGGAGAAGCCCGGAGATCTGGCCGCGTCGGTCTTCTACGTGTTGCTTCAGGCCGCCGCCGAGGGCCGTCAGGAGCTGCACACCCCCAAGGCGTTGGGGCTCGCCACGCAGCTGCTCCACCAGCTGGGCGACCGCGGCGAACTGCACGGGATGGGCCGGATCCTCGGCGAGCGGCCCGGGTTCAGCGCCGACCCGCGCCTGCTGGGCGCGCCGAGCTACGCGCAGGTCGCGCACTACCTGACGTCCAGCCTCGACACGAACAGCATCACGCGCGTCCTGCTGCGGGTCCGCCCGGGGCCCGATCTCGACCTCCCCGGCCTCGACCGCCTCCTCCAGTCCCTGCCCGACGATGGGCTCGCGGCCCTCGTGCAGGCGGCCGTCGACGACCCCGACGAGGCGCGCCGCGACGTCCTCTTCGCGGCCATGGGGCGCAGCGTGCAGGACCGGGTGGAGCGGTTCGTGACGGGCGGCGACATGATGAGCGCGGAGCGCGCCCTCGCCACCGTGCTGCTCCTTCGCGCGCTGCAGAGCGAGCACGGGCGGAGCGGCCGCAAGAACCTCCTGAAGCACGCGAACGCTCGGGTCCGCGCCGCCGCCGCCGACTGGTATGGGGACGACCTGCCCGACGCCGACGTGGACGCCCTGCTGCGCGCGGTGCTGGACCGGGATCGAGACGTCCGCCGCGCAGCCACGGCGGCGGCCGCGACCCATCGTCCGTTCCGCGCCCTCGCGTTCTTCCGCAAGGTGTTCGCCGTCGAGCTCGACAAGCTCGAGCCCCCCATCCGCAAGGAGGTGTGCGTCGCCTGCGGGAAGATCTGCGGCGACCGCGGCATGGAGCTCCTCGGGCCCCTGTTCGAGGCGGAGTCGTCGGGCAAGGGTCGGGACAAGTCGGGCGCCACCCTGGAGGCGGCCGCCTTCGGGCTCGCGGCGTTGGGCTCGGTGTCCGCCCTGGCGATGCTGCGCAAGGGGACGACGGGCTGGAATCGGGCCCGCAAGGCGGCCTGCAACGCGGCGCTCGCGAGCGTGGGGCACACGAAGTGAGCGACGACACCAAGGACGTCCCCTGGGAGAACGCCCCGAAGCCCGCGAAGAAGCCGGACCGGCTCGGCGCGACGGGGCGCCTGTCCGTGCCCGGGGCGCCCAAGCCCACGCGGCCCGGGCCCGCCACCGTCGAGATCGAGATCGGGGGGATCGGTCGCCTCTCCACGCCCGGATCGCCGCGCCCCCGTCCCCCAGTCGAGCGCCTGTCGACGCCCGCGTCGCCGCCGCCGGTGCAGCGCCTCTCGACGCCCGCGGCGCCCCCGCCGGTGCAGCGGCTCTCGACGCCCGCGGCGCCCCCACCTCGTCGGTCCTCCCCCGGGACGGCCGTGCCCACCCGACGCACCAGCCCGGGGACCACCCTCACGCGCCGGACGGCCCCCGGAGAGCCTGCCCCCGAGCGCCCCGACTTGGACCGCGACGACCCCGAGTTCCAGCGTCGCCGCCGGATCGCCCACAACGCCCGGGAGTTCCTCGTCCACATGGACAACCTGGCCCGTCAGCTGGGCGTGCACGACACGACCAACGAGGCGGTCAAGCGGAGCCTGCGCCTCGTGATTCACGACGTGCGCTCCATCCAGGAGGACGCTGGCGACCTCTCGCTCGTCTTCGCGGACGGGCACGCCTTCGTCAACGGCGTCTGGGTGCGCGCCTCGAAGCGGGTGTGGGAGGCGGGCGTCGCCCTCACCGAGCGGCTCGAGAGCATCGGCTGGCGGGGCATGGTCCTGGACCGGGGGGCCGAGGCCGCCGCGCTGCTGCGCCTGTCCCAGCTCCTGCGCAACGCGGACGTGGACGAGGGCGAGGACCCCGGCATCCCCAACGTGCGCCTCCTCCCCATCCCGTCGGCGGCCGACCGCGCGCGAGCAGGGGAGCCCGGGGAGAGGGCGAAGAAGCTGTTCAAGGAGGGCATGGCGACCCTCTCGCGATCGGAGCTGGCGGCCCTCGACCTCACCATGCGACGCCGGCAACGGGCCCTGGTCCAGGGGCTCGTGCAGCTCGCGGAGGACAACCCGGAGTACCTGCTCGCCCTGACGACCATCCGCGACCCGTCGCTGCCCGCGGCGGCCCACAGCCTGATGGTGTGCATCTACTCGATCGCCCTGGGCCGGATGCTGGACCTCGGGCGTCGCCTCCTGCTGCAGCTCGGGGTCTGCGCGCTGGCTCACAACCTGGGCGAGGCGATGGTGCGCTCCGAGCTGTTCCACCTGGACCGGAACCTGCTCGCGCACGAGCGGCAGGAGATCGAGTCCCACGCCCTGCTCGGCATGAGCCACCTCGTGGAGCACTACGGGTTCGGGGAGCGGATCCTCCAGCGCGCGCTCGTGGCCGCGGAGCACCACCTGCACTACGACGGCGAGGGCGGCTACCCCTACGCCGCCGCCCCGCGGCACCTCTTCTCGCGCATCATCGCGGTCGCCGACATCTTCGACGCGCTGTGCTCCGCGCGACCCCACCGCGCCGCGTACCCGCCCGACCAGGCCGTGAAGCTGGTGTGGCGTCAGGCGGGCCGGCAGCTCGATCCCGTCCTCGTGCGCGCCCTGGTGCGGGTGATCGGGCGCTACCCCCCGGGCTCCCTGGTGGAGCTGGACACGGACGAGCTCGCCGTGGTCCTGGGGCCGGGCCTCGGCCTCACCCCGCTCAAGCGGCCTCGGGTGATCCTCATCACCGACGAGCACCGGCGGGAGCTGGAGGAGCCGGAGCTCGTGGACCTGGGGGATCGGTACCGCCGCCGTCGCGCCTGGAAGCGGACGATCGTGCGCACCCGCGATCCGGAGCGCCTGGGCGTGTTCCCCGCGTCCTACCTCTTCGCGCCGCGGGTCGAGCACCCCCCCGAGCAGCTCGACTGCGACGACATGTCCCTGCTGGCGCGCGCCGACCTGTAGAGCACCGATCAGGTAGTCCCTCGGTCGCCTCGCTCGCTCTGCACCACCGGGCCTTCGTTGCTCCTCTTCGCGTGTCCCGACACGCTTCATCGTCACGCCTCGCCCCCGCGGCGCAGTTCT